>Ga0099364_10001268_pt1 | contig 42251 bp, 37 predicted proteins | sample TergutTh196P3_FD_73070 | JGI IMG/M metagenome (GOLD analysis project Ga0099364, IMG submission 73070) | Microcerotermes parvus P3 segment gut microbial communities from Pointe-Noire, Republic of the Congo - Th196 P3 | ecosystem: Host-associated > Arthropoda: Insects > Digestive system > Gut ...
TCGAAGAATAATCGCTAATATCGTAGCCGTTATCTGCATCGGGGGATTTATACACAGGAGACAACCAGATGATCCCGACACCAAGGGCCTTAATATCATCAAGGCCTTCGATAATACCGGGAATATCTCCAATGCCGTCCCCGTTACTGTCCTTAAAACTCCTCGGATAAATCTGGTAGGCTATGCAGTCCTTCCACCACTCCTTCACGGGTAAACTTCCACGGGCGGTGCACCTTGCGGCAGGCCCGCCTCCTCAAGTGCCCTTCTCAAAGAAGCGGCCCTCTCCTCGAGGTACTCGGCAGGAAGGGCCGAGGCCTTCGGGTCTTCCGGTGCAGGCCTCGCCTTGCCGTAAATCTGAACCTTGCGAAGGAGGGCGCCCTTTGAGGCATGTTCCCGAGTATCCAAGGCGATGCGGGTGATGTAGTTTTCCAAGGCGAGAGCCTCTTCTTTCGGAGGGGCTTCACCGTCTATGGCACAGAGCATGGTCTGGAGCGTGATTGGTGAACCGGAGGCAAAGACCCTGATCTTTTCTATTAGGGTTTCAAAGGGGATGTCGCTGCGGCTCATCTTTTCATACCATTCGAGGGTTCCTGCATCGAGTTTCAGCCAGATATCAAGAGAGAGGGGGGGCTTAGTTGCATCCTTTAGCAGATTAAAAGTATCTCCTTGCAGAAGACCTGTGCCGTTCGTGATAAGAACAAGGGCTGCCTCAGCGGCCATTTGGTCACGAACTCTTCCTGCAATTTCAAGAGCAGGGCCGAGATCATCAGACATTGTAGGCTCACCATTTCCTGAAAAGCAAATATCCTTTACAGGGATTCCCCTTTCGTTTGCGTCGATTATTGCCGCTCCTAAATCATCTTCCATTTGATTAACTGAGAAGGGGGCCTCTGTCCGGAAGGGGAAAACCTCACAATACGGGCAATCAAAGGAGCAGATTTTTTTTTCGGGAAATAAATTAATACCGACTGAAAGGCCGCCGGTCCTACGGGAATATACGGGGTAAACTAGAACGCCTTTCTCGCGTCTTCTATGGTTTTCAATCGGGCCTACGGACATTTCTTTAATCTTATGCTATCATCTAATAAAATATATGCCAAGGAGCTTAATCATTATGAAACCATACAATACAATGTCAAAGGAAGAACTCACTAAGGAAAAAGAGGCTCTAACTTCAGAGTTTAATGCGCATAAGGCCAAGGGATTAAAACTAAATATGGCAAGAGGTAAGCCGGGCGATGATCAGCTCGCCCTTTCAATGCCGATGATGGATATTCTTAACTCAAAAAGCAATCTTTATTCGGAAGGGAATATTGACTGCAGAAATTACGGTGAATTAACCGGAATCCCCGAAGCAAAAAGGCTTTTCGCAGATTATATGGGCGTTGCAATTGACGAAATAATGATCGTCGGCTCCACCTCCCTAACCTTTATGTACGACTGTATTGCAAGGGCAATGCTTACAGGGGTTCTTGGCTCGGAGCGGCCCTGGGTGAAGGAAGAGAAGGTAAAGTTCCTCTGCCCCGTTCCCGGCTATGACAGGCACTTTGCAATCTGCCAATTCCTTGGCATAGAGATGATAAATATCCCGACATCATCTACAGGCCCTGACATGGACATGATTGAAAACTTGGTTTCAAGCGACCCCCTCATAAAGGGAATTTGGGTGGTGCCGAAGTTCTCAAATCCGCTCGGGATTACCTACTCCGATAATACGATAAAAAGACTCGCCTCTCTGAAACCTGCCGCAAAAGATTTCCGTGTCTTCTCGGACAATGCTTATGCAATGCATATTGTTTATAAGGATGTTCCCCTCTTAAGCATGATGGATGCTTTTAAAGAGAGCGGAAATGCGAATATGCTCTACCTCTTCGGTTCAACAAATAAGGTGACCTTCCCCGGAGCAGGAATAGCCTTTATGGCAGCGGCTAAGGAAAATATTGCATTTAAGGAAAAGCAGCTTTCCATGCATGCAATAGGCTACGATAAATTGAACATGTTGCGCCATGTACGCTTCTTAAAAGATGTGCCGGGGATCAAGGCTCAGATGCAAAAGCATGCAGACCTTTTACGCCCGAAATTCGATGCTGTAATAAATAAGCTTGAAGCAGAATTGACGGGCCTTGGGGCAGGGACCTGGGTGAAACCTGACGGCGGGTATTTTATCACCTTTATGGCAGAAAAGGGCTGTGCAAAAAAAATAATTGCCCTCTGTAAGGACGCAGGGGTGAGCATGACAAATGCAGGCGCAACCCATCCCTACGGGAATGATCCGGATGACAGCTTTATAAGAATCGCTCCCTCCTTCCCCTCCCTCGAGGAGCTGAAAACAGCAATGGAGGTTTTCTGTACTTCGGCAAAACTGGTAAGTGCAGAACATTATTTGTCTTGCTAAAACTTATATTTATACGGTAAAGTGATATTATGCAGGAAAGAAAAACAAAGATAGTATGCTCACTTGGCCCGGCTTCGTCCGAGGATTCGGTTGTGCGCGATCTCATCCTTGCGGGGATGAATGTTGCGCGCCTTAATTTTTCACATGGGACACATGAGAGTCACGGTGTTGCCATAGAGCAGGTAAGACGCATTTCCAGCGAGCTGGGTATGCCTGTTGCAATTATGATTGACACCAAGGGGCCTGAGATCCGCTCGGGTACGGTTGAGAATGACGGAAAGGTGACCATCAAGGAAGGCGATGCAGTAATTGTGTCCACCGATGACTCCTTTGTAACGGCCTCTAAGGAAGGTGAGCCTGCCCGTGTTTCCATCACCTGGAAGGAAGCAACAAACAAGCTCGAAAAGGGGCATCGCGTACTTGTGGCAGACGGCCTATTGGAACTTGAAGTAATGGAAGATGCAAAGGGCGGCCCTATTAATTGTCGTGCAAATAATACTGCAACAATCGGAAGCAAGAAAAACGTCAACCTCCTTGGCATTCATGCACATCTTCCAATTATGAACGAGCAGGATAAGAAGGACATCGCCTTTGGCGTTAAGATGGACCTCGATTATATTGCGGCCAGCTTTGTCAGCTTCCCCCATGAGATAACCGAAATTAGGAAGTATCTTGCAGAACTAAACTCTCCATTAAAGATTATTGCTAAAATAGAGAATCAGGAAGGTCTTGATAATATCAGGGATATAGCTCTATTAGCGGACGGGGTGATGGTTGCCCGGGGAGACCTTGGCGTTCAACTCCCAACCGAGGAGATTCCCCTTGCCCAAAAGCATATCATTAATGTATGCCGCAGGGTTGGAAGGCCTGTAATAACTGCAACACAAATGCTTGAGTCCATGATTGTAAACCCGCGCCCGACCCGTGCAGAACTTACCGATGTCGCAAATGCCATTTTTGACGGTACTGATGCAATAATGCTTTCGGGCGAAACTGCAAACGGGGCCTATCCGGTTGAAGCAGTAAAAACAATGACAAGAATTGCCCAAACCGTTGAAAAGTCTGATGTTTTCCGCTCCCGAATGAGAGCCTTCCACGATGAATGTCTCTCTGAGGCCCATGACACAGATGAAAGTCTCGGACTTATACTATCACGCTCAGGGGTAGAGATTGCAACTGCAGTAAAGGCAAAGGCGATAGTCACACCAAGCTCGAGCGGAAATACTGCGAAGCTCCTTAGCGCATTCAGACCAAACGAGCCAATCTTTGCAGTAACCCACGACCAAAGGGCAGAACGCCTTATGCAGTTATTCTGGGGCGTAAGCACCAGGTTGAGACCGAGGGTTGAAGATACTGAAAGCATGATCCAGCACACAATGGGACTTGTAACAGATACAGGGATTGCATCTATATCGGATAAGGTTGTCCTTGTAGCAGGACTTCCCCTGCAAAGCCCCCATGTAATTAACGCGATAAGAGTCATAATCGTGGGAACTGTTCTTGCAAGTGCAGGAGCAGGCGGCTGTGCAAATCCTGCACTTCCGAGGGCAAGGGGCAGAATCTTCCACTCCTCCGATCCGATTGATGCACGCAATAGGATACGATCATCCGGCGGAGAGATACTCCTATGTAAGGTACTTACGGAAGACTATACACCCATACTTCGCATGGTCAGCGGGATTATGTGCGAGGGCGTATCGGAAATTACAGACGAGCAGCTAAAGTACATAAATCCGCGCCTTGTATGGCTTACAGACATACCAAATGCCACAAAGACATTTGAAGGCGGCTTAACCATTACGATTGACGGCAAAGACAGGCTTATATACGAGGGAACGGTTTAAATTAATCGGATTAAACGTCGCTCTCTCTTACTATACGGTCTATGCCTATAACAAAGTCGGGTTTGACTATATTAAGGATTCTTACTCCCTGGGCACTTCGGCCCATTATCCTTATGGTGGAAACTTTTAACTTGATTGACTTACCCTGACTTGTTATGCACATAATTTCTTCGTCATCAAGGGCGCTGACACAGCCTACGATTTCTCCGGTTTTTTCAGATACTGTATAGATCTTCTGCCCGCCTGTTCCGCGTCCATGGGAGCTGAACTCGCTAAAGTCCACCCTTTTCCCGTAGCCGTTCTCTGATACAATCAGCATTTTCTCTTTTGATGTTTCGCATACCCTCAAAAGACCTGCAAGCTCATCATGACCTGCGAGTTTCATCCCGGTAACACCGCGGCTTGAGCGGCCCATTGCCCTTATATGCTCCTCGTGGGTGCGCAAAGCCCTGCCCTTGCGGGAAATAAGTACAATTTCGTCTTTCCCCTCAGTAAGGAGGGCGCTGACAAGCTTGTCCCCCTCATCGAGTTTAATAGCAATAATTCCCCTGGTTTTCGCATTTGCAAACTCGCCCACTGCAACCTTTTTAACAACTCCTCGAGCTGTTCCCATTAAAAGATAGGGGCCTTGATTATCACCTGTATTAAAGTCTTTGAGTGCAACAATTGCTGTAATGTCTTCGTTAGGCGAAACCATTAAAAGGCTCTTTATATGATTCCCCTTACCTGTTTTACTTCCTTCAGGGAGCTCGTGAACCTTCATCCAATAGGCCTTACCCTCACTCGTTATAAACATGATATAGTCATGGGTGGAAGCAACAAAGAGCTGATCTATAAAATCATCTTCTGTAAGTTTTGCGCTCTGCACTCCCTTACCTCCCCTGCCCTGGTTACGATAACTTGAAACAGGTACTCTCTTTACATAACCTCTATTGGAAATAAGGATCATCATCTCTTCTTTCTTAATAAGGTCTTCAACATTTAGGTTTTCGACTTCCCCTGCTACAATCTCGGTGCGCCTATCGTCCCCGTATTTCTCTCCGATGGCAGTGGTTTCGTCCTTTATTACTGCACGGAGTTTCTGCTCATCGGAAAGAAGCTCCTTATAATAGGCGATCTTCGTTCTTAGTTCCGAAAGCTCTTCTTCAATTTTCTCAACTTCAAGACTCGTAAGACGGCCGAGCTGCATCTCCACTATGGCCTTGCTCTGTGCCTCCGAAAGCAGAAACCTCTCCTGCAATTTCTCGCGGGCCTCGGCCACATCCTTACTTGCCCTAATGAGCGCAACAACTTCATCAATATTTGCGAGTGCAATGATAAGCCCTTCAAGAATGTGGGCTCTCTCTTCGGCTTTCCTAAGTTCATACCTTGTTCTGCGTGTGACCACTTCTATACGATGGTCAACAAAGTAGGAGATTAATTCCTTAAGGGAAAGGCATCTTGGTCTTCCTGCTACAAGGGCAAGGTTGATAATTCCAAAGGTTGACTGCAATTGGGTATTCGAGAAAAGTTGATTCAAAACGACTTTTAACATGGCACCCTTCTTTAACTCGAATACTAAGCGTACAGGTTCGTCCTTTCCGGATTCATCGTTAAAGTTTGCAATGCCGTCAATAACCTTATCACGGACAAGTGCACCGACACGCTCAAGGAGGGGCTTTATGTAAATGCCGTAGGGAATCTCGGTAAAGACTATTGTCTCCTTGCCTGACTTTGAAGTCTCAACTGTGAAGCGGCCCCTCACAAGTATCTTTCCCTTGCCTGTTCTATAAGCTTCTCTTATTCCGGCTCGCCCGAAAATGATGCCCCCTGTGGGGAAGTCGGGCCCCTGCACTATCTTCATTAAATCGTCAATGGAAATTTCAGGGTTTTCTATAAAGGCACAGATTGCATTGCAGACTTCCCCAAGATTATGAGGCGGCATATTTGTTGCCATTCCTACTGCAATGCCGGTTGATCCGTTTACAAGAAGATTTGGTACCACAGAGGGAAGTACCGTGGGTTCTGTTTCCTCCTCGGAGAAGTTTGGAATAAAGTCAACGGTTTCCTTGCCGAGGTCTTGAAGCATTTCTTCACCGAACTTCGAGAGCTTTGCTTCGGTATAACGGTTAGCTGCGGCGCTGTCAGGTGCAAGTGAGCCGAAATTACCCTGACCATCCACAAGGGTATAGCGAAGGGAAAAATCCTGAGCCATACGCACAAGAGATTCGTAAAGTGCAAGGTCCCCGTGGGGATGGTATTTCCCCATGGTATCGCCTACTATACGGGCGCATTTCTTTGTTGCTGCATTGTTTCTTAGACCAAGCTCCCCCATTGAGTACATGATTCGCCTGTGCACAGGTTTTAGGCCATCCCTGACATCAGGTAAGGCACGGGAAACGATTACCGACATTGCATATTTAAGAAAATCTGTTTTAATTTCCTCTTCTATTGCAATGGGAATTATTCTCCCTGCCGATAATTCTTTTGTTGTATCACTTTCTAACACTTTCTCATCCTTTATATATTACGGTATTACCGCTTCTGCCATTCATGATTATGCTTAACGGAGTCTTTGCCCTGCTCCATTTGCAGAACTCAAGCTCCTTTTCACAGGGAAGGGATTTAAGCCATTCCCAGTCTATGCTGTCCATTGTCTTACTGCTTCCTGTATTCACAGACAGGTACCCGATATTCATGCTTGTAACATTATGAAAGAAATGGCTCCCCTGGGAAGGTTCAACACTGAAGTTTGGAAGATCAGTTTCGACAATTACTCTTGAGCAAGAAATTTGAGGGAAGCTTACAGGGATTCCAAGGGAGAAGTCCCTCGTGCCCCATCGCCCGGGGCCTATAAGCACATAACGGAGATCTGCGTCTTTTATCATTCCGTTAAGCTTTGCTATTTCCTCGGCAATTAAAACTGTTTTAGCAGTATTGAAAGAGGAGGGGTCAACCCAAATAATGTCATGAATTGTATCATCAATACCGTTTCCCATACTCTTTTCGGAGACAATAAAGCATCTTTCCTTTTCTATAGTATCAAGTGAAATTACATCCTTTCCTGTATTATGGATTAGGGGTTTAAGCTGTAAAAAATAAAATATTGCCCTGCCCTCTATTACATTAACCGCAAACTCAATTTCGACAGGCAGGCCCATACTCTTTGAGCCGACATCCAGAACGGCTTCAAGGGCCTCTGAAAAGGGGAAGGCATCGTTCTTTAATATTGGAGCAAAGTTAACGATTCTTGGGCCTGCATTTCCTATCCCCGCTTCAAGCCTGTCATCCTCCCTATTAAAGGTACTTACTGTAAGTGAGAAATTTGGAAAGTTCTCCGCCTCGCTTATTTCAAGACTTCGCAGGGTTGCATCTTCTCCAAGAACAAGCTCATACTCGGGGCTCTCCATGTCAAGGGCGAAGAATGTGCGCTGAGTGCCATCCATTGACGAGGTTGATCCAATCGAATCAAGCTTCGGATAACGGGGAGAAAATTTGTAGGCGGCTCCTCCATCAACAACATGACAGCCAAGCCCGATTGCTGCAGTGCATAAACCATCTTCGGGAGTAAGATATGAAAAAGGATAATAATTATATGACTGTGCAGTTCCGGAAATAAGAGGAAAAAAGTATTTCCCCTGCCTCGTCCCGACAAGCTCTTGAATAATTACCGCCATTCTCTCTTCTTCAATTTTATAGGATGCTGCATCAAAGTACTGGCGTGAAGATTGAGAATAAAGGCTTGCATACACAAGCCGTATTGCGTCGCATAACTCTGAAAGCTTAACTTGGAAGTTATCGTTTACATTCGGAATAATATAAGTATCATAAATCCCTGAGAAGGGAACCATCAGCATATCTTCAAAGAGCCCTGATGAGCGTACAGCAAGGGGTTTATCGGTTGAAGTCAGGAAAAGGCATAGGCGTTCTACAAGCTCCCTGCTCAGGGGCATTGATAAGAACATCTTCCTTATTTCCATATCGCTTAAATTAAACCAGGAGAATCCCCATAAATCGTTTTGCTCCATAAACTTGTCAAACTCGTCTATTCCGATAATTGCAGTATAGGGGAGGCGGATTTCGATTTTCTCGGATAGGTTAGCAAAAGCCATATTGTCAATAAGACTGTCAATAAATGCAAGGCCCCTGCCCTTCCCTCCTATGGAACCGTCTCCAAGGCGTATCAGCTTTTGGGCATAAGAATCCTCTGCATCAAGCATTGGGATACTTCCCCTCGTCTTTGCCGCTTTAATCTTTTGGAGGCTTGCAAGTATGGATTCCCGCATTTCGCCGGGTGTTTCAAAATCGTCAGTATTATACTTCTGTATAACCCTTGCATATCTGAGCTCACCTCTTGCCATTAACCATGTCGAAAAATGATTAAAGCTCGAATGGTATAAAAGGCTTTCTTCGGGGATGGTTTTAATTTGGGCTTCAAACTCGTCCATGTTTTTTGCCCTTGAAAGCTCGGTGCCGTCGGGCATTTTAAAAATAAATGAGCCAAAGCCAAGCTGATTCTTAAAATAATTTACGAGCTCGCGGCGAAAGGTATTTGAGTTTTTATCCTGAAAGGATGCACCCATCTCGTAAGCTCTCTCCCTATTTGCAGCCTCACTTGATTGAAGCAAGACAGGGATTTCAGGCCTTCTCTCCTTAATTTCTGAGATAAACTTAAACCCGGCTTCTGCATCATCGATGCCGTTAACAGGATAGCGTATATCGGAAATAACGGTTAAGATATATTGCTCGTAACGGTTAAAAAGAGAAATTGCATCATCGTAGTTTGTTGCATGAAGTATCTTTGGCCGCCATCTCATTCTAATTACTTTATTCATTTCTACAGAACGCTCTTCTGCAACAAGTATATTTGTCTGATGCATAACAACCGAGTAAAGCAGGGGTAAAAAGCGTGAATAATAACGGACAGAATCTTCAACTAAAATTATTGCCTGCACAAGGCCTGTCTTGGTATCGCTGTCAATATTACGCATGTCTTCGACATACTTCATCATCCCTATGAAAAGCTTTGAATAACCGTTCCAGACAAAGACCCTGTCAACAACTTCCTTACATTCAGGCCTTGAAGGGTCAAGACCTGCAAGACAACTATTATTCATTGCAAGAAGTAAAATGGGGATTCCGGGCGTTATCTTCTTCATGTTTCTTGCAAGCTCCAAGGGCCCTTCAAAATCAAGACCCACAGTGATAATTATCATATCATAATGGGACCTCATGAACATTTCTTCTGCGGATTTATAGGTATATGCACAGGTCACGCGTGGTATTGTCGTAAGGCTTAAACTGAAAAAGTCACTGTAAATCTGTTCGGAGAGGGCACCGTCCTGTTTAATTACAAAAGAATTATAAAGGCTTGCAACGAGCAGGACCTCACGCACCCTATAGCGCATGAGGTCATGAAACATTTCCCGTTCACGGTTTTCATTCTGATAGGTCTTTACCAGGTCATCAAAATACATGGAAGGGTATTATACAAGTCCCTGAGCTATCATTGCATCTGCTACTTTCTTAAAGCCTGCGATATTAGCACCTACAACATAATTACCGTCAAAGCCGAATTCCTTTGCCGTATCAATACAGGTCTTGTGTATATTTACCATGATTGTGTGAAGACGCTTATCAACTTCTGCAGCATCCCATGAAAGCCTCATTGAGTTCTGGGACATTTCAAGACCGGATGTTGCAACCCCGCCTGCATTTGCAGCCTTGCCGGGGCCGAAGGGAATCTTCTTCTCGATAAAGAGCTTCCATGCTTCCGGCGTACAGCCCATATTGGAAACTTCTACAACGGCCTTAACACCATTCTCTACGAGCTGCTTTGCATCATCACCTGACATTTCATTCTGAATTGCGCAGGGCATTGCAATATCAACCTTCTGCTCCCAAGGCCTCTTACCTGCGAAGAATTTCGCATTCGGGAATTTCTTCACATAGGTTTCGACTCTATTTCGATCGATTAAGAGCATCTCTGTAAGATAATCGTGCTTTTCCTTGGTGGATACGCCGTCAGGATCAAAGACATAGCCGTCAGGGCCTGAAATTGCTACAACCTTTGCGCCTAACTCACTCGCCTTAATGCAGGCGCCCCATGCAACATTTCCAAATCCTGAAACAGATATAGTCTTGTCTTTTAGAGACTCACCCTTTAACTTAAACATCTCTTCTGTAAAATATATCGCACCGAAGCCTGTGGCTTCAGGTCTCAAGATTGAGCCGCCGAAGGTTAGGCCCTTGCCTGTATAGACCCCTGTAAAATGGTTCACGAGCCTTTTATACTGACCGAACATGAAGCCGACTTCACGGCCTCCAACACCAATATCTCCTGCAGGGACATCTGTATCGGGGCCTATATGCCTAAAGAGCTCGTTAATAAAACTCTGGCAGAAGCGCATAATTTCGTTTTCGGTCTTACCTGATGGGTCAAAATCGGCCCCTCCCTTTCCTCCTCCCATCGGGAGACTTGTCAGGGCATTTTTAAAGGTCTGTTCAAAGGCAAGGAACTTCTGGGAAGACAGGGTCACGGACGGGTGGAAACGGATTCCCCCCTTATACGGGCCAATTGCACTGTTAAATTGGACGCGATAACCGCGGCTTACATGGTACTGCCCCTTATCATCCATCCAGGGTACTTTAAAAATGATACTTCGTTCAGGTTCAACTATACGTTCAAGTATATTCTGAGCCTGATACTTGGGGTTTTTATCGATAAGCGGAGCAATAGATTCAAGTACCTCTTCCGCCGCCTGGATAAACTCCGTTTCCCATGGATTTTTGGCTTTGATTCCATCAAGAACCTTTGTAATATACGCGTTCATGCGTCCTCCAAAAAAATTTATGATGATGAGGGAGACCCACCCACCTCTATAGCTTATATGATAAAAGGGATATGGACAAGGCCAAAATTTGTTGACTTTTCCGGAAGCTTGGCATTTTTTTTACACCGGGGCGGTGTTTATCAATTCCGTTCGACACAATTCACATATTCAACAATTTTTTATTGATAAACTCATTATTTTTATGGTAAATTTAACTTATGGACATTATAATACTGGAGAGTGCGTTAAAACATGGGATAACCGAAGAAAGTATACTCTCTTGTTTATTCAATGTACGTGGAGATTGGTAGTTATACATGCAATGAAACTGCAGAAGCAGTATTATTATTTACTGGAGAACGACTGAATGGAACCGGAAAATATTGATGTTGATAGAATAGTCAAAGAAGTCTATAACGCTGAAGCTGAAGGGAAAACCCGTAATGCAACTAAACAGGAAACCATGAGAATCCGCCTTGCTGCTCTCGCAGCTATTGTTCGCAATATGCAGGAAATCGTAGAGAAAGATCACCGATTAATAATGGAGAAGAATTAAACCTTTATCACCACCAGATGGCGTTCATCATTGAGGAAGGGCACCTTTATCGGGTGAAGCTCCCACGGTGTGCCGGGGAAACCGGCCATTTCCTCTTCAACTGTCTCACGGCGGCCCTTATATGCTGCAAGGAATCCGCCTTCCTTAAGTAAGCTGAGCAATAGTTCTAATAATTTGCAATTTGGTTCACTGTTAAGGGGTTTTAATGCGCGAAATACAATTGAATCAAAGCGGCCGGGTGCGGCTTTTTCTGCTTCCACTTCTTCAACGACCACGTTACTTAGACCGAGAGCGGCTATGGTATTATGCAGAAAACCTGCACGTCTACCGGAGCGCTCAATAAGGGTGAACTCTGCGTCGCTCATGCAAATTGCTAAGGGGATTCCCGGAAGACCTGCACCTGAGCCCACGTCTGCAATGCGCCGGGGGGCCGAGACCTGCAAATCATCAAGGACACTTAATAAAAATTTAATCGGAGCAAGGGAATCAAGGATATGCTTTAAGATCAGCTCCTTACGATCTTTTACTTTTACAAGGCCATAGGCAGTATTAAAGCGTTCGATTTCTTCGATGTATTTTACCAATAGCGTGTAACGCTCATCTGAAAAAAGCTCCAGCTCTTTTAGGCCGGCTTCAAGGGGGTCAGATTCCATCGGGCTCTGCTTCTTCAAGTTCGATTTTCTTTTTCGCCCATTCTTTTAATAGGGTCTTTGGGTCGCAGGTGAGGGCCCTATGGAGCAGATCCGCTCCTGTTTTCAAAACCGGGCCGAGCCTTTGCAGTTCTGCCTCAGAGAAATTTGTGAGCACCCAGTCTACAATGCCCCTTCCACTACCCGGGGGGCCTCCTTCACCGGGGAGGCGATGGTCAGGGCGGCCTATTCCGATTCTTATGCGCCAGAACTCTGCGCTTCCGAGGTCAGCCTTCATCGAGCGGAGGCCGTTATGACCGCCAAGGCCGCCGCCGAATTTTAAGGAGATGGTGCCGAGGGGGAGTTCCAGTTCATCGTGGACTGTGAGTATGCTTTCAGGTTTAATTTTGAAAAAGGCGGCGGCCTGCGACACAGACTGTCCTACCAGATTCATGAAGGTCAGGGGCTTAAGGAAGTGTAACTTCCCCGGGAGTTCGGCCGGCGCATCGTTCCTCAGCCTGCTTCTCTCGAGGGCGGCATAAAGGCCCTTATACTTTTTTTGCCAGTCGAGTTCATTGTAAAATGATAATTCCTCTGCAAGCATAAACCCTGCATTATGCCGATTCGCCGAATATTCCCTTCCGGGGTTTCCAAGGAATGTTACTAATTCTATCATTAAAAATAAAAATTAAAGCTCAGCTCTGCTTGTTACGACTCTGCTTATAAGGCCGTATTTTACAGCCTCTTCTGCGCTCATCCAATAATCCCTGTCAGTATCCTTTTCAACCTGTTCGATTGAATTACCTGTTTCATCGGAAATAAGCTTATTAATTTTTTCACGCAGCTTATCCAACTCCTTCGCATGTATCTCTATATCTGTCGCAACTCCGCGTATCCCTGAAAGGGGCTGGTGAATAAGATAGTGACTATTCGGGAGGCCGATACGCTTATCTTTAGGACTTGCCAATTGGATAATCGCAGCAGCGCTTGCAACAAGGCCCATGCCTATGGTCCATACATCGGGTTTTATGAAGCGAATCATGTCAAAAATAGCATAACCTGCATCGGCATCCCCGCCCGGGGAATCGATAAAAATCTTTATCGGATCATCACCCATGCTTTCAAGAAGAATGAGCTGGCGAATTGTTTTTTCTGCAAGTTCCTTATTTATCTGGCCCGAAAGCAGTATGGTCCTTGTTTTAAGCATTTTTGAAACAAGGGGGTCAACAGGAGCAGAAGAAGCCTCTTTGGTCTCTTCCCCGTCTTCTTCAATATAATCGTCATCATCATCCAAATGCATTTGCAATTCTCCTTCATTTATGAGAGTATAAATCATGAAATCCTGGCGGAGCAATTATACCGCTATTTTAATTGCACAAACTCTTGCAATAATGGGCTTCGGATTTTCCTTCCCCATAATACCATTTTTCTTGGAAGAAGATATAGGCCTTACAGACCCTGCAAGACTGAAGTTCTGGGTGGGTCTGATACATGCGAGCGCTGCAATTACCCTTGCAATATTCGCACCCATCTGGGGCCATCTTTCAGATGTCTTTAGCCGCAAACTCATGCTCCTTAGGGCCACATTCTGCGGTGCAATTGTAATCGGCCTAATGTCTCTAACGACTGCACCATGGCAATTGCTTGTCCTAAGAACCCTTCAGGGCTGTCTTACGGGGACAGTTGCAGCATCCACGGTTCTTGTTGCAAGCATATCCCCTGCGGCCCAAATAGCTTTTACCCTCGGGCTTTTACAGACGGGCATTGCTGTGGGAAGCTCACTCGGCCCCCTTGTGGGCGGGGTAATATCAGACTTTTTAGGGTATAGGGCTGCCTTTGTCGGCACATCAATACTCATGGCCATTGCAAGCTTAATTGTATTGAAATTTGTGCACGATGACTTTCAAAGTTCGCCGGAAAGAAAACTAAAGAAGTTCAGTTTATTTCCTGATTTTAAGATTATCTCAGGCTCTTCTATATTAGTAAAAATGATGATAGTCACCCTTGTGGTTCAGGCGGCACTGTCCGTTGCAGCCCCCATGATTCCCCTCTACATAAAGGAACTTGCAGAGAGGGCGGGAGAAGAAATCCTGATGCTGGGTTCTGCAACAGGAATGGTGATGGGTATTGGTGCTGCATCTTCTGCGCTTGCTGCAGTGCTTGTCGGGAAGTTTGCAGGCCGCATAGGTTTTCATAAGAGTCTAATCTTCTGCCTCTCACTCGGTGCAGTGCTTACAATTCCCCAAGCCTTTGCAGTAAACCTGTTTCAGTTAACTGTGTATAGGGCCCTTTCGGCATTCTTCCTTGGAGGCAGTATGCCCCTTATAAATGCAATACTTGCAGTTTCCTCGAATAAACAGCAGCAGGGCACTGTCTTCGGGATCAATACCTCTGTCGCTTCTGCAGGAGCAGCCCTCGGGCCAATGCTTGGTTCCTTTGTTGCGATACTTGATTTAAGGGCAATATTCTGGGTTTCTGCCCTTATACTGGGACTTTCCGTAATTACCTTATTTCGAGGAGCTCAAGTTCAAAAACAAGAAAACTATTCGGAGGAATAAAATTATCAATTCCCCGCTCGCCGAAGGCAAGCTCAGGGGGAATTATTACAGTCCGCTTTTCTCCGAGTCTCATGTCCATTGCAGCCTCATCAAGGCCGGGGAATACCTGCCCGATTCCTGCGTAGAAATCCAGGGTCTCTCCGTGAATTTCGGTATCATCAAAAACATGGCCCGATAAAAGCATCCCCTTATATACAAAAGATACTTCATCCCCTTCATTGGGTCTTCCGCCGCTTCCGGGTGTATGAACTATATAGTGAATACCCGATGGGGTAAGATTGGCTCCGGGATAGAGTATCGCAATTTCTGCGAGGTCAGCTTCTCTTTGGACACGAGCCGCTGCTGCGGCAGTTTCGAGGGTACTCTGAAGCAGGGCATTAAAGGATGCCTGGGTGGGCCTAAAGGCATTTGCCTGAGCGCCGTTCCTTATAATCGTCACCCTATTAATCCTGTCGCCCTGCTGTATGGAATCTACCACATTCTGACCCTGCACCACCCTTCCGAATACAGTATGCCCCCCGTCAAGCCAGGGAGTTGCAACATGGGTGATAAAGAACTGACTTCCATTAGTGCCGGGTCCTGCATTTGCCATGGAAAGAATTCCGGGGCCGTCATGCCTCAAACTAGGGACTATTTCATCGGGGAAGCGATAGCCGGGGCCGCCTGCACCCGTTCCTTCGGGGTCACCTGTTTGGATCATAAAATCGGGGATTACCCTGTGAAAGATAAGACCGTCATAAAAAGGCCTGCCGCCGGCAATGTTCATAGTGCCTTCGGCAAGGGCCACAAAATTGGATACTGTCATGGGAGTCCTTTCGAACTCTAAACTTACAACAATATCACCCCTATTAGTGGTAATTCGAGCAAAGAGGCCATCGCCAAGGTTAGTGTCTCCCCTGGCACAGAAGGTAAAAACCATCATTAAAACAGGAAATAGAATTCCGTAAAGTATTTTTCGCATGGGAATGAGTCTATCATATAAACTAAACAGGGGCAATTACTGTCTTTGGTCTTTTGACCTTCTCACTCCGGGGAGGGTACACTTTACGATTTCTTCACATTCCGGATCTTTCTCGTTAAAAGTGGGATTTAACTTATCGAATAAGTATTGTTCCATTCCGTCCCTGTCATCTTTTGAAGCAATTTCAGAATAATTAAACTTCATTATATAATTTTCTGCTATATGATCCCTAAGTTTTTTATTCGTCTCGTTCTTAGACCAATGCTCATTTGCCCTTGCCCTTAGGTTCTCTGCCTGCCCGACATACTTTGCTTCAAATGCATGATCAATTTCCTGAACAGTAGAAATAATATAAATGCCGGGCTTTTCCGGCACATTCTTAAAGTTAGGAGGCTCTGTCATCTTCCATACTAATGTCTTCATTTTTTCTCCTTTTTCTTACATCCTAATTCGGCCGCGCAAACTGCGAGACAGGGTAAGTCTGTCTGCATATTCAAGATCCCCACCAACGGGGAGACCTTGAGCAAGGCGGCTTATTTCAAGTTTATTCCCGTTTATATTATCGGAAAATTTTTCATTAAGGAATTTTTGTATATAAAGGGCGGTGGTATCTCCCTCTATTGTAGGATTCAGGGCTAGAATTACTTCCCTTACTCCATCATCCTTAATTCTATTAAAAAGGCGGCCTATTGCAAGGTCCCCGGGATTTACTCCTTCAAGCGGGGCAATCAGCCCTCCAAGCACATGAAAAAGTCCCCTATACTCCTTTGACTCTTCTATTACGCGCACATCCTGTGCCCGCTCGACCACACATAAAAGACCGGTATCTCTGCCGGGATCGCTGCAGATTGGGCAGGGGTCGGTTTCGGTAAAGCTGCCGCAGCGGGTACAGCGTTTAATTGCACTGTGCAGGGCGTTTAGCTCTTCTGCAAGGGTTCTTGCATATACCGGGTCAGTGTCAAGAATATGGTATACAAGGCGGCCTGCACTTTTTTTCCCGATTCCGGGGAGCTTTGAAAAAAGAGTGATAAGTCTATCCAGGGAGTTCATTTTAGGCCTTGCATACCCGGAATCATTCCGCCCATTTCACTGTTGATTTTTTCTCGAACCTTCTCCATTGCATTGTTAAATGCAGCTACAATCAGGTCCTGGAGCATTTCCCTGTCTTCCATTGCTTCATCGGAAATGCGAAGGGCAAGCACGTCCATCCTTCCGTTAAGATCAACTTCAGCCATCCCGCCCCCTGAGGTACCTGTAACCTTTATCGCCCCGAGCTTATCCTGAAAATTACCCATCTGCTCCTGTATCATCTTGGCATTCTTTAAGATATCCAGGGGATTAATATTCATTACCTGTCCTCCTCTACTATAGTACCGTCAATTACGGAAAGGAAATTACGGACTTCAGGTTCAAGCTGCTCTCCTTCTCTTTGAACCGGTTTTCCCTTAGCCGCAAGCCTTCTTTGAAACTCTTCAGTAAGCGAAGTCTCTTCTTTTATAACGGGGTTTTCCTGTTTTATGGGACTTCCCTTTAAGGTATCCCTGGCCTTATTAACTACATCACTTAGATCTGCAGGGGAAATCCATTTATCGAGCCAGCATAATTTGGAAACAAGATTATCAAGCTCGAATCTTGGAGATACCGAATATCGTGCATCCCTATAAAGGGAATAAAGCAAGTCCCCTGCCCTCTCAAGCTGAGCCTCATTATACTTTTCCAAAACAAGCCTAGAAAATCTTTCAGAGGGATGACCAAGGATGGTATCCTTTTTGATTCCTGCCTTAAGGAGGAGCATGCTGTGGTAGTAGGAGGCAAGGCCTGTGATGAAGGTTTCGATTGCAATCCCCCCTAAAATTATTTTATCAAGGACAGAAAGGGAGCCGGAATAATCCCCTGCGGCGCAGCTATCAGCAAACTCATTTAATTCATCCAGGGAAAGAAGGCCAAGCTTTTCCTTAATAAAATCCATGCGAATCTTCCCTTCCGAAAAGGAGAGTACCTGATCGAAGAGGGTATAGGCATCGCGGCAGCTCCCTGTGGATTCCCTTGCAATCCATAATAGGGCCTCATCCTCGGCCTCTACTCCGATTTCCTTGCAAACATCATTAAGGAGGGTTTTCATTGTCTCTACGGAAATAAGCCTAAAGTTAAACTGCTGGCATCTGCTCCGAATGGTTGCGGGGACCTTCTGGAGTTCTGTTGTTGCAAAAATAAAGACCACGTTTGGGGGCGGTTCCTCAATTGTTTTAAGGAGGGCATTAAAGGCACTGTTTGAAAGCATATGCACTTCATCAATTATATAAACCTTATAGCGGCAGGCGGCGGGGGGAAAAAGGATCTCCTCCTTAATCTGCCTTACGTCATTTACCCCGGTATTTGATGCGCCGTCAATTTCAAGGACATCCATGCTATTCCCTCGGGAAATTTCAAGGCATCTCGGGCAGGTTCCGCAGGGGTTTCCTTCGGGTCTTTCCTTGGTTTCGCAGTTAAGGGCCTTTGCTAAAATGCGCGCCGCGCTGGTTTTACCGCAGCCCCTTGGGCCTGAAAAGAGGTAGGCATGGGCAATCTGCCCCTTCAAAAGGGAGTTCTTTAATGTTGCAGCAACGAAGCTCTGATCTGCAAGTTCATCAAAGTTTTTCGGCCTCCGCCTTGTCGCGGTAACTTCATAAGCCATGAAGAGATTATATCAAAGAAAACACATTGATTAAAGGTCCTTCTTGACTCCGATAGGGCCGGTAATGTACCATGCTATTGCCTCCACCGGGAGTCATGCGAGCATCCCTCGCCCAACTCCGCCAGGGCCGGAAGGAAGCAACGGCAAGCGAAAGGATGCGGCGCCGTGAAGTTCCCGGCGGGGGCATCTTGTATACTAGTATACAAGTTACAGACCTAAAAAAAAGTCTTTTTATACCGAAAATCTAGCTAATGCGCAGAAATATACTCTTTGTTTTTATTATTGGAATAACTATTGTCACAGCCGGTTTCACCCTTAACGACGGGCTAACACCACAGGGTGGTACAACGGCAAGGGAACTATTCTCCCCTGCCATGACAGGAGGGGGAGGCTTTATCACTTCCCGCGGAGGAGCGCCTGCAAGCGCACTAAACCCTGCCGCCGAAGGGGAGGCTCAAAGGATAATTTTTAACCTTGGGTATCTTGGGCTTCCCCGGTTTGATGAGGGGGTAGAATACGGGCTCGGGGCATTTAACCTTGGGGCCACATTTCCAACAAGATATGCTGTATTCGGGGCATCACTTTGGTATTTAAACAGCCCCTTCGATTCTTTTCCCCTTGGAAATACCTTTCGGGGAAATCTGAATATTGCTAAGGAAATCTACCCCGGAATGAGTGCCGGGGCAGGTTTCAATATCGGATACCAAGAAACAGAGGGCATGAATTTTTCAGGTGATCTTGGTTTCAGGTATAATATGGGGACCCTTGGCCCCCTTGATAATTTTACTTGGGCAATTACGGCAAGCAGCCTCGGGACAAGCTGGGTGCCGACAATGCTCACTCCTGCGGCAGGACTGTCATTTGATCTATTGAACGTAGAAGGAGAAGACGGGAGGCCTAATCCCATAAAAATGACCTTCTATACGGATTTGGTTTTCCCGACAGTGCAAAATATTGCAGGAAACTTCGGGCTGTCATTTCTTATCGCAGAACTTGTAAGTGTCTCTGCTTCTACAAGGTTTAACCTAAGGGAGAGCTTGGTGGGTTCAGGACCGAATCCCTTCCCTTCAATCGGGGTCGGATTGAATCTTAAATTGAGCCCGGGCAGGAATAATGCCCTGCTTTCAGACGGAGAGCTTGCAATAGATATTGGAGCAAGGCCCCTTTATGATGGAATTTGGGCAGCAGGTGCAGGAGCCGCCTGGACTGTCGGCTTTGCTGACAATAATCCCCCGCGGATAATTCCGGAATATCCGGTGCCTTCCTGGATTTCTCCAAACAATGACGGAATCCTGGATTATCTTGAGTTCCCTATAAGCATTATAGATGAACGCTATGTAATGGAATGGACTTTTGAAATAAGTGATGAGGGAGGGGCAGTTGTACGGACACTGAGAAATAGGGAAATTAGGCCTGAGACCCAGGGAGTGCAGAATATTATTCAAAGGCTCCTTGCTGTTAAGAGCGGAGTAGAAGTGCCGCCTAGTCTGCGCTGGGATGGTTCACTTGATTCAGGCGGCATTGCGGGTGACGGCAGGTATAGTTTCATAATTACTGCAATGGATGACAGCGGGAATACAAGCCGAACAGGTCCCTTTGAAGTAAATGTGCGAAATACTCCTCCAAACATAGTTCTTGAACCGTTTACAGGTGATCTCAATATTTTTGCCCCGGGCGGAACAGGAGGAAGAGATAATGTAAGCATAGGTCAAACAGGTTCTGATGAGGAACTCTGGGAGGCAGGTATTTACGATATAATGGGAGTGAAACTAAGAAACTTTGACATACAGAGCGGAGCACCCGGAGAAATAGTCTGGGACGGTACAGATGACGAAGGAATTATCGTTCCTGACGGAGTATACAACTATAGAATAAGTTCAACTGACAGGGCAGGAAATACTTCCTCTGCAGCTTTAGAGAATATCATTGTTAATACCATAAGGCCCTTAGTCGGCTTAACAATAGCAGACTCTCATTTCTCCCCGAATAGGGATGGGGTAAAAGATACCATGATCCTAAACCTATCGGTTCCCGTAACAGAGGGAATTACCGGATGGGAATTAGCGATAAGGGATTTTTCAGGTGCCGTTAGGCGCACTTATAGGGGGAGCGCAACTGTTCCGGGAAGAATAGAGTTCGATGGTTATGATGAAGAGAGGAGCCTCCTACCTGAAGCGATTTACTCAGCGAATCTTCAAGTTCGTTATAGGAACGGTCATCTCTCTTCTGCAAACTCTCCGAACTTTACACTTGACATCACACCCCCATTTGCAGAAGTACAAATTGAAGACAGGGATGTAGGGCCCGGAATGCTTGCGGTATTTTCTCCGAATAATACAGGTATTAAAGACGAGCTAATCCTTATTCAGGAGGGCTCGATTGAACTGTCCTGGACAGGTGAAGTAAGGAGGGCAGATGATGATTCTCTGGTTAGAACATTCAGATTCACAGGCACTCCTCCAAGAAGACATACATGGGACGGGATTACGAATGCAGGTGCCCTTGCGCCTGACGGGTTTTATACCTACGAGCTTTTTTCTATAGATCAGGCAGGGAATACAGGCCGATCAAATATCGTTCGCTTTGAGCTAAATACAAGGGATACCCCAATCTTTATTTCAACAAGCCTCCGTGCATTTTCGCCTAACGGAGACGGGATTAGGGATACAATCGATATAGTACCTCAAGTGCAGGAAACAGAGGGTATCCTAAACTGGAGGGTTGAAATACTTAATATTGGCCCTGTTGGGGCAGGGCCTGCCCTGCCTGTACGCAGTTTTGAAGGGATCGGTACTGTACCACCTGCGATAAATTGGGACGGAAGGACAAATACAGGTACAATTGCGGGTGACGGAACCTATCTTGCAAGATTTGATGTTGAGTATAGGGCAGGCAGCAGGCCGACAGCTCTTTCACTTGCCTTTGGTCTTAGAACTACTCCTCCCTTTGCAGAGGCTTCAATTCCCTTTAATATTTTTGCGCCTAACGGAAACGGGAATAGGGATATGCTTCCGATTTATGTTGTAACAGAGGGGAATGACGAATGGGATGCACTTATTCTTGATTCAAATGATAATCTAATTAAGTACTGGAACTGGACGGGAAGGGCCCCGGGTGTTGCAATTCCCTGGGACGGAACAGATGCGGCGGGAAACATAGTTCCTGACGGTATTTATAACTTCATCCTTAGCTCAACAGACGAGGCAGGAAACAGCACCCTAATAAGGCTGAGCAATATAGAAGTGGATGCAAGGGTGCCGGGAATCTTCCTTACTTCATCTGCTCAGGCAATAGCTCCGCGCCAAGATCAAAACGAGGCAATACGCTTCAATATCGTAGGAAATATGATGAGCGGAGTTTCATTCTATAGAATGGGTCTCCTCGATGAAGATAATACGGTTGCAAGGGCCTTTCCCGAGGGAAGCAATACCCTTCCCTCCTTTATCCCATGGAATGGTGCAAATGAGCAGGGCAGAATCCAAGAAGGTCAATATACCCCGATTATGACAATAGTATATGAAAAGGGTGATATGATTACGATTTCTGCGCCTCCTGTGCTTGTTGATGTATCGGGGCCTGTTCTTGGCTTCAGGTCGGAGCCCGAGTTCTTCAGCCCTGACAATGACGGAGTCGATGATGAACTCTTTATGTATCTTAGTGCAATTGATGCATCCCCAATTGCAGAATGGTCTTTGGAGATTAGGGAGACCGAGGGTACAAGGCAATTATTCTATAGCATCGGGGGAAGGGGAACGCCCGCAGAGAGATTGATCTGGGACGGAAGGAGCAATTGGGGAGAGCTGGTACAGAGTGCAACAGATTATGAGTATATCTATACTGCAGTGGATACCCTTGGCAATGCAAGTACAATCAACGGTTTAATTTCAACAGATGTCCTTGTAATTAGGGACGGGGACATTTTACGCATTCAAATTCCTTCGATTACATTTAGGGCGAATCATGCAGACTTTATTGGCATTCCTCAAGACAGGCTTGAGAATAATAACCGTGTATTAAGAAGGGTAGCAGAAATCCTAAACAGGTTCCGTGATTATAGAATTACAGTCGAAGGCCATGCGAATCCGGTGCTTGGTACAGAGCGTGAAGAAACAATGACATTGATGCCCCTAAGTCTTGCAAGGGCCCAGTTCGTAATTGATTATTTGGCAGGAACAGGTGTAAGCAGGGCAAGGCTCTCGCCGATTGGGAGGGGCGGAAGCATCAATATTGCAAACCCGGGGGATCAGGATAATAGCTGGAAGAACCGCAGGGTAGAGTTTTTACTTATCAGATAGAGAAGTGCTTAACCGCAAGTTTCATGGCGTCTTTAAGTTCGCCTACAGACTTGCGGCGCAGCACAGCAAGTCTATAAGAGGCGGATTCGAGGAAGCTGAAGAGCAGTTCATTAGCGTCTTTAATATTTAAATCGGACTTGAACTCTCCTGCTTTAATGCCATCAATTAGCATTCCTGCCAAGATACGCCTAAGTCTTACTGTACGCCTTCGTACCCTATACTCGGGGTCGAAATCATCCTTCATCTTCATCGAATGAACAAGATAGTCCATTATTACAGAAAGCAGCTTTGAGTTTTCTTCAAGACTCTCGAAAACTGCGGTCATTACGAGGATGATTTTTTTAGTATGGGGAAGGGTTTTTTCGTTCTTTATATTAATGATATTATCTTCAAGATTCTGTAAGAACTGCCTTATACTAAAATTGAAGATGTCCCTTTTATTGTTAAAGTAAAGATATAGGGTGGTTCTTGTTACACCGCATCTGTCTGCAATTTTCTGAAAAGTTACGTCTCCAAAGCCTTCGTCCACAAATACATCAAGGGCCCTTTCCAGAATTTCATAGCGCCTTTTTTCATGCTCCACGACTATGGACATATAACTCCTTTAAACTCTCATACTGAAATAAATAAGTTTGCACAGCTCCGTTTGTTATTTCACGGCAGGAATCCGCCTTACTGCCAAAAAATGACTCAAAGCCTGCATGGTCTGTGATGACTGCCAGTTTCCACCCGGGGAACTTCTCCCTGAAATTTCCCATCTCCTTATAAGTCCTCTCGGCAGATTCAGAGTCTCCGAGGCGGCGGCCATACGGCGGGTTTGTGATTATAAAGCCCGCGTCGCTGCTCCCGGGATTTGCTTCCCCTATAGGGATCACCTCGAAGGAAAGCAAATCCTCTCCTGAGTGTAAACCATAGAGAGACCTCTTTAGATTAGACCGGGCCGCTTCCACAATGGTTGCATCAGAATCGCTCCCGGAAATTCTCACCTTGCGGGAAAAGTCGACCCTGGAAAGGAACTCTTCCCTTATCCTATTCTCCATTTCCTTATCGGAGAAGGGCATTTGCTCAAGAGCGAAGCTCCTTAAAAGCCCGGGCGCAATGTCCCAGGCATATAGAGCGGCCTCTATTGCGATGGTGCCCGAGCCGCAAAATGGATCGTATAGGGGGAACTTCCGCTTCCAGCCTGAAAGAAGGATGATTGCCGCGGCGGTAGTCTCCCTTAGGGGGGCAGGTCCGCCTTGGGTTCTATACCCCCTCCTGAACAGGGGCTTCCCCGAGATGTCTAAGAGTATCGAAGCCCTATCCTTTTCGATATAGACTCTTAGTTCAGCTCCGATTTTATCATCGGGGAGCCTTTTTATGCCCCTCTTTGAGCAAAGCTTTTGCGCTGCAGCCTTATGCACCACAGCCTGTATACCGGTTTCTGCCATCAACTTTGAGCGGTTTGTCCTAACCTTATCCACCTTAAGGCCGGTGTTTGGAGGTATCAGCTCTTCCCAGGGAATGCGGCGGACTCCTTCAAAGAGGGCATCAAAGTCGGGTGCATCGAAGGAACCTGCTTCGAGGAGGAGGCGATCTGCAGACCTGAGTCCGATAAGGGAGCGATACAGGCCTTCAAGGCCGGTCTTAAAACGCACACGGCCGTATCCGCTTTCTTCAATGGAAAAATCCATCTTGCGTAATTCATTGGAAACAGTCTTCTCCGCCCCTACAGGGCAAAGAGCAACTCCGGTATTAATTAAAGCCATGAGGCCCTGCCGTCTCCGTGAATTGGGATTGCGTCTCCCATGATTTGAGGCGGAGGCTTAAAAACAATGGAATAAAAGCCCTTGATTCTTGCAAAATACTCTCTAAATTGCCAGCTCCGAAGGCTTGCGCCCCTGAAATGACCCTGATAAATCCCATAACCTATGGCATTGATGCCAAGGCTCCTTGCCATTGTGACAGCCCTGCTTATGTGAAATTGCTGGGTAACGATAATAAGGTCATTCACTTCAAAAATATATTTAGCCCTATACATGGATTCCCAGGTGCTTAACCCTGCATGATCTAGGAAAATGTCTTCTTCGTTAATTCCGGGGGCATTTTCAAGAACGTATAGATGCATCGCATTCACTTCATCGTAAAAACGGCTTCCTCCTGCTCTCTTTCCGCTATCCCCTGAAAGGAGGAGTTTCCCGGTCTTTCCTGTACCCATTAGGCTAATCCCTGCATCAACCCTGTCTTGCAGAACAGGCGAAAGGCGGGTCCCGTGGGTTTGGGAGCCGAGTACAAGAACGGCTGTACTTTGGGGGAGGGAGCTGATATCAGAGTAAACGTATCTGCGGGCAGCAAGGATCATTCCAAGATTGATGATAATTGTAGCCAATATTAAGGCTCCAAGAAAAATAAAAAATATCAATAAAACCCTCTTTACCGGTACTTTCATTCAACAAAAACTTATCATAAGGCGAAGTCATTGACAAGAAGCAGTACTCGCCATACTATGTATGATATGGCAGATCCCGTATTTTTAACAGATGCAGATTTTGAGGGTTACCGCTCCATAATTTATGATGAGAGCGGTATCACTTTTACCGCCACTAACCGCTCAATACTGGAAAGCAGGCTAAAGGAGAGGCTTAGGGAGAAGGGCATCGATTCGGTAAAAAGCTATTTGGAGACGATTAAAAAGGATCAGGGGGAGATGAAGGGCTTCCTTGACTCCATCACCACGAACCTGACACGATTCTTCCGTAATGAGGCTCATTTCCATGCTCTCGAACATTTCGTAATTCCTGAAATTATGAAAATAAAGAAGGCTACAGGAAATACCACGATAAAGATTTGGAGCGCAGGATGCTCTACCGGGGAGGAGCCCTATACGATTGCTATTCTTCTGAACGAGGTTCTTACACCCCCCTGGAAGTATGAGATCGTTGCCTCTGACCTTAGCTTAAAATGTCTTATGACTGCAAAGGAAGGCTTTTATGCCGAGAATCGCATAGTCGGCATCCCGGATAATTATTTGAAGAAGTACTTCGATAAGGTTGACGGGGGATATAAGGCACGCCCCACCATAGTTACGCCAATACGCTTTGACTACCATAATTTAAAGAACGATTCAGGGCTTAGGGGCATGGACATAGTTTTCTGTAGGAATGTAATTATATATTTTGATGATGTTGCCCAAAATGCGGTTATAAATCGTTTTTGGGAGTCAATGGCAGCTAAATCTTTCATGTTTATCGGCCACTCGGAATCCTTATTCGGAATGGATACCAAGTTTGAATTTGTCAAGACCCAATGGGCTACTTTATATAGGAAGTCCATTTAGCTTTTGTAACGGAGATTTATCATGGCAGATGAAATATCAGTATTGATTGTCGATGATTCGGCAATGATGCGCAATCTTATAAGCCGCATGATCGAGGATACACCGGGTCTTGTGGTTGCAGAAAAAGCCATGAACGGTATTTTTGCCCTGCAAAAAATTCCAAGGGTAGATCCTGATATCATCATTCTTGATCTTGAAATGCCCGAAATGAACGGCATTGAGTTTTTGCAAGAGCGCAAGAAGCAGGGGATAAAAATCCCTGTGGTAATTCTCTCCTCGATTGCCGAGAAGGGCGCGAAGATTACGATGGAGGCCCTGTCTCTTGGAGCGAGCGACTTTGTTCAAAAGCCCTCGGGCTCTGTTTCGATGGATATTCACAGTGTGCGCGATACCCTTATTCCAATGGTAATGGGATATGGCTCTGCATATCGCCGCTTAAGGGGAAAGAAGGTTCTTACCAGTTACCCCGATAAACCTGCGACACAGGATAGGCCTGGTGCCGCTGCTCCTCTGCATACAAGTCCTGCAACTCCTGCAAAGCCGCCGACCCAGATAAGAAGGCCCGGGAAGGTGGAAATAATTGCAATAGGCATTTCAACGGGCGGCCCGGATGCCCTGCGTATTGTATTTTCGGACCTTGATAAGGACCTGAATATTCCGATAGTGGTGGTTCAGCACATGCCCCCGGGCTTTACGAATGAGTTCGCCAAGAGTCTCGATAGAATCTGCCCCCTTGAAGTTAAGGAAGCAGAAACGGGGGACACGGTACAGGGTGGCCGCATCCTTATCGCTCAGGGGAATAAGCATATGGAAGTGGAAAGGAAGGGTCTTAGTAATGTAATCAACCTTTCCGATACACCCCTGGTTTCAGGGCACAGACCCTCTGCGGATGTTCTTTTTGCCTCGGTGGCTTTGAATTATCAGAACCGTGCTCTCGGGGTTATTATGACCGGCATGGGGAAGGACGGGGCTGCACAGCTTGGTACGATTTATAGAGAGGGGGGCCTTACCCTGGGTCAGGATGAAAAATCCTCGGTGGTCTATGGAATGCCCCGCGTTGCCCATGAGATGGGTCATGTGATGGAGCAGGTTCCCTTGAATAAGATGGCCCGCCGCATCTGCGAAGTGGCGAAAGCAAGTCGTTAGACTTGCTCGGCTAGCCCGTTAGGTTTTTACCACCCAGCGGCCATCATCCTTTTCAAAGGCCGAAACAGGCAATTGGGTAACTCTTCCGTCTTCGGTACTCAGTTTTAACTTACCCATTACCACATTTACTTCCGAAACCTTCCATGTTGTTCCGTCCCAGGAAATCTTGCTTCCCTCAGGCGGGATGAGCCTTCTCTGCTCTCCGTAAAAGAGGTGCTCGTAGGAGAGGCAGCATAGGAGGCGGCCACAGGGGCCTGAAATTTTTAAAGAGTTAAGGGACAGGTTCTGATCCTTTGCCATTTTAATGGAAACGGGTTTAAGTTTATCTGAAACTGCATGACAGCAATAACCGCGGCCGCATACTCCAAGGCCGCCGACTACCCTTGATTCGTCTCTTACACCAATCTGGCGGAGTTCTATCCTTGTCTTAAAGACACTTACAAGGTCTTTGACAAGCTCCCTAAAGTCCACCCTGCTCTCGGCAGTAAAGAAAAAGAGGATCTTCGGTTCTTCAAGAAGGTAATGAACTGAAACGAGCTTCATGTCCATATTATGAGCTGCGATTTTTTCCCTGCAGATATTAAAGGCTTCCCTTTCCTGCTGCTCATGCTGTTCGGCCTTTATTAGGTCCTCAGGAGATGCCACCCTTTCAATACGGGTGACCACCTGTAAAACCTGTCCTGTCTTCTTTTGAACTGCTCCTATTACAAGTGCGAGGTCCCTTCCATAGCGGGTAGGCACAAGGACCATATTGCCCGGCCTTAGAACTTCGCCTCCCCATACTGCGTGAAAGGTCTCCCTTGAATAGGTAAGACGAAGCCTGTAAATGGGCATATCTTGAGGAAGATTTCCAAAATCCTCTTCGGAGATTAGAGCATCAGATTGTACCTCTTCCGGCTCATCTTCAAGAGAAGTTATATCTTCATAGATATCTTCATCACTCATCATTTTCCCTTATCACGCCTGTAATTGTAAGGTCTACAAGGAGGCCATGTATTTCATCAAGTTTGGCAATAAGCTTTAGCTGCTTATATTGGCCCGAGAGGATTCCTGCCGCGAACTCCTCGAGCTTTTGGTCAATGACCCTTACCTGCACATAGGTCTTAGGATTCTTCTTTGCAGTCATCGGGGTCCTTGATATCTCCACGGTAAAACCATTTTCCACAACATAATTGACGAAATTTCTTACCGCTCTTTTATATTTTATAATTTCATCGGGAAAAGGTCTATCGAGGAGGTCGCTTCCGCAAGAGTGAACATCGTCCATTAGCTGTGTAAGGGCCTCTTCAGAGGGGGGAAGCAGTTTTATCGGGCCAAGCTCCCCTGCGGATAAGGCACCTTCGAAAAGCTCTGAAAAGCGGAACCTTGTCTTTACCTTTTCCTTTTCTTTGGTTTTTTTTGTTTCAGACCTACCCAAAAGAGAAGGATTAAGCAGCGAAATTGTATTTAAATCTACTTTTTCCATTTTCCCCTCCCCCGGTTAAATTAGATTCTTGGCACCTTATGCAGGGCAAGGCTCTCTTTTAACCCTGCAACATCACGGAACTCCGAAAGGGCACGATTCCAGGCATCTTCAGTCTTGCATACATGGAGACGGCCGTGAATCAGGCAGCCTTCATCAGCCTGAATTCTCCTTGTAATTATATCACCCATTACAAGGCCGGTGGCAAGGACTATCAACCTTTCGCTTGCTACTACATTGCCGAAGATCACTCCGCCCACGGTAACCTGTGTGCCGCTGACATTGCTCTTCATCCTTGCCCGCTCTCCGATGACAAGGCGGCCCTTCGCTTTCACGTCTCCAAGAACATTGCCGTCAATTCGAGTAAACCCGCCTGACTCAACATTCCCGTAAACGCTGGTTCCGGGCCCGATTATAGTATTTATTGAGAAATCTTCACTCTTAGCCATAACCGGCCTAGCGGCCCGACCTTACTATATTAGTGCGCATGTTGATATATCTATATGGGTCAACCACATCAGAGCCTATATGAACTTCGTAGTGAAGATGGGGCCCTGTTGAAAGCCCCGTATTGCCGATATAACCTATCACCTGTCCCTGCTGAACCCTCTGCCCTGTGGTCACGCGGAAGGTCTGCATGTGGGCGTAGCGGGTATAGAACCCGTGTCTGTGCCGGATTATCACATTATTGCCGAAGCCGTTATGATCGTATTCAACTGCAACCACCTGCCCGTCTGCAGTGACCACAATCGGGTCGCCTGAGCGGAAGGTGGAGATGTCAATTCCCCTATGGATATAGTATTGGCCGGTGAAGGGGTTAATATTCTGGCCGAAGGGCATTGAAATATGGCCGATGCCGCCCCTTACGGGCCAGATACTCGGGATTTCGGTGAGCAGAGCCCCTTGGGAATTAAGGAGATTGCCGATTTCCCTTATCGGCATTGTTGCAGAGCTTAAAAAAACTGCGATTTGTCTTAGATCCTCAACTTCACGCAGGGTTCCCGCAGGGCTCTCCCTTATGTCAAAGAAGGAACTAAGGTCGCCCGAAGAGGCCTGTGAAGTCCTCCCGTTACTGCTTATATCTGCTCCGAGGGTCGAAAGGGTGCCGGCAAGGGCAGGCTCGAAGTTCCTTACTTCCCTGAACAGATGGTTTACCTCTTCCCTAATCTGATCGAGGCTTGCCTGAGCATCCCTTAGACGATCGTCCCTATATGCAAGATTACTCTGGGTAGATCTATATGTGGCACCGTACCATAGGAAGGTCCCTAAAATGGCCGCAAGGACCATGAAAAAACAGCAGATCGAAAGGACAGAAATGTGAAGATTATAGACCTTCTTTTCTGAATGAGGTACAAAGACAACTGTATAACGTCTTGTAAGAGTCCTCCAGATAAAACCGAAAAAGACTCCAATTGCTTTTATGAAAGCAATAAAAGTATTAATTATTTTTTGAACAATATTATTCTCAAAACGCTTGTATTCGTGTACAGTCGCCAAAATAACTCCTCTGCAAAGATAAGTCCCAGCGTAAAAATAGTATATATATTATCGGCAAGAAATGAAAAACAGCCCCTCCCGATTCTATATCCGGTAATATTATACCTTATTTTCTATACAGCATCAAGCCCTGCCCTGATTGCTCCCGCATTTTCAGGGACAAATCGGTGTTTATCCTCGGAAAAGAATCCCTTTAGGATCCCTTCAATGTCATTAAGCTTTAAATGGCCGGTGAGCTTGGCTAAAGCGCCAAGGGCAACCATGTTTGCATAGCGGATATGGCCCACTTTTTCAGCCAGACCTGAGGCTTCCACATTAACGACACGGACATCCTTCCTCTTTGGGCTCTCTTTTACGAGGCTTGAGTTAATGATCATGAGCCCCCCTTCCTTCACTATCTTTTCGCAAAGGGGAAGAGAATCTATGTTCATAACAACGACCGAGTCCGGGGTGGTTACAAGGGGGCTTGAAATTTCCTCATCGGAAATGATTACCCCTGCCCTTGCGATGCCTCCCCTCTTCTCTGCGCCGTAAAACGGGAAGAAAGTGACGTTTTTACCTTCTATCATTGCAGAGTAAACCCAAAGCTGCCCCATGGATATTATGCCCTGCCCGCCAAAACCTGCGAATAAGCTTTTTTCTGTAATTGACATTATGCTGCCCCCTTCTTGATTTCTCCCAAGGGGAAAACGGGAATCATGTTTTGCTCGAGCCAGGGAAGGGCTTTCTCCCCTTCAAGCCCCCAGCCGGTGGGACATGGGGAGAGGATTTCCACAAGGGTAAAGCCTGCACCTGCCATCTGAAGTTCAAAGGCCTTCTTGATATAGCCCTTGGTTTTTCGGACATTTGCCGCATTGTGAACAGTGCCCCTTGCAATATAGGCGGTTCCGTCAAGGACAGCAAGGAGCTCGCTGACTCTTATGGGATAACCCATGCCTGCGGCATCGGGGTCCCTCCCCTTTGGAGATGTTGTCGCCTTTTGGCCGACCAAGGTCGTAGGTGCCATTTGCCCGCCTGTCATACCGTAGATTGCATTATTTACGAAAATCGTTGTGAACTTCTCTCCGCGGTTTGCTGCGTGTATTGCCTCTGCGGTGCCGATTGCGGCAAGGTCGCCGTCCCCCTGATAACAGACTACAAGGTGATCGGAGAGCACTCGCTTTACACCGGTTGCTGCGGCGGGAGTGCGCCCGTGGGGAGGCTGAACCGAGTCAAACTTGAAGTGAAGATCCGCCCAGATGGAGCAGCCCACCGGGTGGGTGATAACTGCCTTCTCGCGGTACCCCATCTCGTCAATGACTTCTGCAACAAGACGGTGAATTATACCGTGGCCGCAGCCTGCACAATATTTTGTTGGTCTTACGTAAAGACTGTCAGGATGACCGTAAACTAATTTTTCACTCATATCATGCCCCAATAAGTTTTTTTGCTTTTTCGAAAACTTCTTCTTCGGTGGGAATTACTCCCCCTGTATGACCAAGAAGGTGAACGGGAGACTTACCCAACACAGAGAGACGAACATCCTCTACCAATTGGCCCAAACTCATCTCCACTGTGAGGATTGGTTTTCCTCTATCGCCGACTTTGCCGAGGGCCTCATAGGGGAAGGGCCAGAGGGTGATGGGACGGAAAAGGCCAACTTTAATGCCTGCCTTATCGGCAAGTTTTTTTGCCCCCATGCAAACCCTTGCGGAGGTTCCGTAGGCTACAAGGATTACATCTGCATCCTTGCAATCGACTTCTTCAAAGCGCATTTCGTTCTTTTTGACGACTTCATACTTCTCAAAGCGTGCCTTGGATTTTGCTTCAAGCTCTTCGGGAACCAAATCAATCGAGGTAATATGTATGGCATTCTCTCTTTTATTTTTTCCCATATTTCCTGCAACCCAATCCCTTTTGGGAAGGTCTTTCAAATCTCTCATCTGAGGAAGCACTATACCCTCTGCCATTTGACCAATCATTCCGTCAAGAAGGACAATCACGGGCATTCTATACTTATCTGCAAGGTCAAAGGCCTCGTAGGTGAAGTCTGCGCATTCCTGGACACTCTTCGGTGCAAGTACTATCGTAAAATAGTCCCCGTGGCCGCCTCCCCTCGTTGCCTGGAAATAGTCTCCCTGGGCAGGGGCAATGGAGCCGAGGCCGGGCCCCCCTCTTGATACATTTACTACGACACAGGGAACATCGGCTCCTGCCGCATAAGAAATGCATTCCTGCTTCAAACTGATGCCCGGGCTTGATGAAGAAGTCATCGCCCTTGCACCTGCACAGGATGCGCCGTAAACCATGACCATTGCGCCTATTTCGCTTTCGGCCTGGATGAAAATACGTCCCTTTTCGAGCATATGAAAGGACATATATGCAGGGATTTCATTCTGAGGTGTAATGGGATAGCCGAAATAGGCAGTGCAGCCTGCTCTTATTGCAGACTCTGCAATGGCCTCATTACCCTTCATAAGTACTTTTGCTGTGTTCAAAACTCCTCCTATGCGCTAAGCTCAAAAACTTGAATGGCTACATCAGGGCAAACTTGGAAACAGTTGCCGCAGGCTATACATTTTGACTGTTCAGGGGCCAGAGGCTTAGCCGGATATGTCCCTGTAGAGTTTGGTTTTGTATCTTTTTCCAAAGATTTTACCGGGCATGCAAGTATACAAAAGTAACAGCCCTTGCATAGCTCCCGATGTACTACAACTTTGCCTTTTTTTGCCATAAATACCTCTTTAGTCTAGCGGAATTTTAAGCGCAATGCGCCATGCCTGCACATTGTAGTATAGAAATATCAAATTGTAAAGCGAGAAATCAGGATAACATTCCCGGCATAGACATTCCTTTCCCTGTTTTAGCCATTCTTTTCATCATTACCCTCATTTTTTCGAACTTTTTAAGGAGCCGGGCCACTTCTGCAACGGAAGTCCCCGAGCCGCGGGCAATACGAGCCCTCCTTGAGGGCCCGATTATAAGGTGATTCTGTCTCTCCTTACGCGTCATTGATGAAAGTATAGCTTCCTGGTACTTAAGATCGGCCTTATCGAGGTCTTCTTCGTTGATCTTCCCTGCAAGACCGGGGATCATGCCAAGCATTGACTTGAGTGAACCCATCTTTTTCACTGCTCTAAGCTGCTCAAGCCAGTCTTCAAGGGTTAGGGTTTCCTTTTCAATTTTCTTTTGGAGTTCAAGGGCTTCTTTTTCGTCAATTACTTCCTGGGCCTTCTCTACAAGACTTACAACATCGCCCATTCCCAGTATGCGTCCCGCGGCTCTTTCAGGGTAGAAGGGCTCAAAATCTTCCGGTTTTTCGCCTATTCCGACGAATTTTAGGGGCTTCCCCGTAATTGTTTTAAGTGATAGGGCCGCTCCGCCCCTGGTATCGCTGTCAAATTTGGTTAGAATTACCCCTGTAAGGCCTATTTTTTCCTCGAAGGCCTTTGCGATGTCAACTGCCGACTGTCCTGTCATGGCATCTGCAACCAAAAGAAGCTCATCGGGTTTAGAAAGGTCTTTTAACCGGGACAATTCTTCCATCATTGGTTCGTCGAGCTGCAGGCGGCCTGTTGTATCGACGATTAGGGTGTCGATAAGGTTTTTCTTTGCGTAGTCGAGTGCGCCACGGTAGACCCTAAGGGTGTCGGTGGTGCCTTCTTCCTTGTAGACGGGTACATCGATTTGGCCTGCAAGGACAGAGAGCTGCTCGATTGCGGCCGGCCGGATAAGGTCACATGCTGCAAGGAGGGGTTTACGGCCCTCTTTTTTGAGTCTTAGGGCAAGTTTTGCAGAGCTTGTCGTTTTACCTGAGCCCTGGAGCCCGAGCATGAGTATTACGGTGATAGTATCCGGGCCTTTTAACTGCAGTTCTTGGGCTGGTCTTCCTGTCGGGCCCTTTTCAGTGTCTCCAAGGAAGGAGACCATTTTATCGTGGACGATTTTGATGAACTGCTGGCCCGGGTCTACTGCTCTTAGGACTTTTTCGCCCTTAGCTTCCTCTATGGTGGAATTTACGAACCTTCTTACGACCCTTAGGTTTACATCTGCTTCAAGCAGGGCCATTTTAATGGCTTCTACTGCATCATCTATGTTTTTTTCTGTGATCGTGGACTTTCCTGCAACAAAACGGAAAGCATCAGATATTTTCTCTGTCAGTTTGTCAAACATGGGCTTATTATACAATAGAAAGTATGGTATAATCTATCAGTAAAAAGGAGATTTCCATGCAGGATAAATTGATTGAATATGCAAAAGTGATAGTCAGTATTGGTGTGAATATACAGAAGGGGCAGACCCTCGTCGTTTCCTGTCCCATTGAATGTGCTGACTTTGGCCGTATGATCGCAGAAGAGGCCTATAATGCGGGCGCAAGGGAAGTTGTAATGAGGTGGGGGGATGATTTATTAACCCGCATGAGGTTTTTAAAGGCTGATAATTCAGTATTTGACGAGATAGCGAACTGGTTAAAAACCTTTGTCTATGAATATGCCGATAAGAAGGCAGCCCTTGTAAATATTGCCGCAAGTGATCCTGAGTATCTAAAGGGCGTAGACCCTGACAGGCTGAAAAGGAATGCCATTGCTACAGGGAAAGAACTCAAAGAATTCCAAAACAGGATGACGAGGAACGAGTTCCCCTGGTGCGTGGTCTCGGTGCCTACAAAGGCCTGGGCAAGCAAGGTTTTCCCCGGTGTCTCTCAGGAGCAGGCAATGGAAAAGCTGTGGGATGCCATTTTGACTGCTGTTCGAGTCGATGGTACGGGTAAGGCAGTTGAAAACTGGAAACAGCACGTTGAGCGCCTGCATAAACGGGTAGGAATTATGGACGGACATAATTTCGCTAAGCTCATCTTCAAGAACAGCCTTGGAACAGACCTGACGGTGGAAATCCCCGAGAAACATAAGTGGGTCGGGGTTGGAGATAAGGCAAGCACAGGGGTTACCTTCCTTGCAAATATGCCGTCAGAGGAGATCTTCACCCTGCCGAAGAAGGACGGGGTAAATGGTGTTATCTGCTCATCGATTCCACTGGCTCTTGACGGCACCCTCGTTAAAGACATTCGCTTTACAGTAAAGGACGGGAAAATTATAGAGGCAACTGCCTCGGAGGGCCTTGAAGTCTTACAGAAAAAGCTTGACGTGGATGAGGGGGCAAGGCACTTTGGAGAAGTGGCCCTCGTGCCCCATAGCTCGCCTATATCGAATATGGGCATCCTTTTTTACAATACCCTCTTTGACGAAAATGCCTCCTGCCACTTTGCCTTCGGAAAGGCCTACCCTGCCTTTGTCGATACGGATAGCATCAGCGATGAGGAGTTAAAAAAACGCGGGGCCAACGATTCTTTTGTCCATGTGGACTTTATGATAGGGACTAAGGACATGAAGATAACGGGCATTACAAGGGACGGAAAGGAAGTTCCGGTATTTATTAATGGTGATTTTGCGTTTTAGGAGAAGAGGATGCACGAAATGTATGAATGGGATTCAGCACTTGAAACGGGAAACGAAAAGATAGACAGCCAGCATAAGCAATTAATTGCCGCATTAAACGATCTTATTGAAGCCTTTGCTCAAGGAAAGGGCAAGGATGAAATTACCAAAACCATGGAGTTTATCTCTACTTATGCGATTATGCATTTCTCAATGGAAGAGGAACTTATGGTAGAGAGTGAGTACTCAGAGTATAAAAACCATAAACGTTATCACGATGAGTTTAAGGTGGTGCTTGGGAGTTTAATCGAACGGTTGGTTGATGAAGGTCCAACAGAGGGATTAATTGATATCGTAATTTCTACAATAAGAGATTGGCTAATTAACCATATTAAGGGTGATGATTTCCGCATGGCAACCTATGTTAAAACAAGGTCCTAGAAAAAGAGCTTATAAACCGAGAGCTCTTTGGAACTCTTGTTTAGGATTATAGGATTGTGGCGGACGGCCGGAAAGGTTTTTAGCCGCATTAATAAACTGTCTTAAATCTGAACCTGAGTTTTGATACAGCTCTCTAAAGAAGTGGTCTTCCTCATGATAGAGCATGAAAAGACTAAGGTATGCATTGTTAATTTCCAAATTACTTAAGTAGCGGTAATTATCAGTAATAAAAAGGCTTTCGTACTCATCATCAAACTTTATCTTAGCTCTTAGTATAATTTCGTCTTTTAAAATTAATTTTTCTTCCCTTGGTATATCTCTTTTATACATTTCATCAAGTTCTGCAATCAAACCTCTAAGGAAGGTATTATAAGCTGTTCTGTCAGCCCTTTGCTCTTCTGCAGCAGCTTGAAGCTCCGGGGCACTAAAGCCGGCTGCACCGTAGATCCTCTCCATGTAAAGCCGAGAGCCTTCTACTCCGATGAATTGTGCAAGCTCTTCGTTGAACTGGGCATGGCCGTTAATCCAAACAGTGGCATGCACGAGTTCGTGGATTATCAGGTCTGCAAGGCGCATTTCTGAATAATCCTTCATAAAGGAATAAAGGGGATCTCTGAACCAGCCAAGGGTACTGAATGCATTCACGGCCCCTATCCATACATCCATATTCCTTCTTTGAAGCCTTGCCCTCTCCCTTCTTGCACCCTCAACATTAAAGAAACCCTTATACGGCATCCTCCCGACCACGGGGAACCACCACTGGTGGCGATTGAAGGCATCATCGGCTGAGGCATAAACAACGGCAACAAGGTAATTTCTGTCAAGTTCTACATAGCGGGTATAATTCCTGCTTGCCTCAAGGCCAAGATCTTCCATTGCGAAGCGGCGAATATTCTGAACTCTTTGGACAAAGAGCAGGTCTTCTTCAGTAGGGCTTGGGCCTTCTGTCAGGTCTTCAAGGGGGACTGCCCTTCCAAGATAACTAAGCATAGTAACACCTTGGGTTAAGGTATAGCAGCCTGAGAAGATAGCAGAAATTAAAATGAGTATTATTGCTGCAAGAAAAACAGGCAGATTTATATTTAAGAAGTGAAAAATGGGCTTCATTCTTCCATTATACAAAAAAAAGCTCCCCGGGAAAAGGAGGTGAGGAAACCCGGGAAGCTGTCTGATTAACGTTGGTAGAAAACAATGCAAGAAAAATGTCAATCAACGCATATTCAGTTATAGTAATAAGATAAGGAAATCGCCTTTTTTGGTCAATAAGTTTTTACAAAAAATATACAATTCATTTAATATATATTGAGTTTTTTTTTGAGTTAACACAAAAAATATAAATAGTACTTGACTAAGCTATTTTGTCCTGCGATGCTTGATATAGAGAGATAATATGGAAAGATTAGATATAATTAGACATTCAACCGGTCATATAATGGCCGAAGCAGTTACCCGGCTTTTTCCCGGAACTCAAGTTGCCATAGGACCGAGCATAGAGAACGGTTTTTATTATGATTTTAAGTTTCCCGCAACATCAATTACAGAAGACAGCCTTCCTTTAATTGAAGCAGAGATGAAAAAGATAATTGACAGCCGCCAGGATTTTGTTCAGGTAGAGATGAGCCGCGAAGAGGCTTTAAAACTTTTTGCAAATGAGCCTTTCAAGGTCGAGCTTATTAATGACCTCCCTGCAGACGAGAAGATTACGGTTTACGAAAACAGGGATAAAGAGGACAAGGTCGAGTGGATGGATCTCTGCAGGGGGCCCCATGTGCAGAATAGCCGTGAGATTCATTCGGGCGCATTTAAGCTGATGAGCATTGCAGGGGCATATTGGAGGGGAGACGAGAAGAGGCCAATGCTGACCCGGATTTACGGCACCGCCTGGGAAAATCCGAAGGATCTTAAGGCCCATCTTGCCTTCCTTGAAGAAGTAAAGAAAAGGGATCATCGCCGCATCGGAAAAGACATGGAGTTATTCTCAACCCATGAGGAAGCAGGTGCGGGGCTCATCTACTGGCATCCCCTTGGGGGCCGCATCAGGGGTGTGATCGAGGATTTCTGGAGATCCGAGCACTATAAAAACGGATATGAGATTCTTTACTCGCCTCATATCGGTAAGTCCTGGCTTTGGGAGACTTCAGGCCATCTGGACTTCTATAAAGAAGGCATGTATAGCCCGATGCAGATTGATAAGCAGGACTACTATATCAAGCCGATGAACTGCCCCTTTCATATCCTGATTTATAATAATAAGGGCCATTCCTATAGAGATCTCCCCCTTCGCTGGGCGGAGCTGGGAACTGTCTACAGATATGAGCCTTCGGGAGTGCTTCACGGCCTGCTGCGGGTGAGGGGTTTTACCCAGGATGATGCCCATATAATCTGCACCCCTGAGCAGATGGACAGTGAAATACTTGAAGTCCTTCGTTTCAGCCTTTCTATATGGAAGGCCTTCGGTTTCCCTGAAATTAAGGCCTATCTTGCAACAAGGCCAAAGGATGCAGTTGGCGAGCAGAGCCGCTGGGATGATGCGCTGGTGAGCCTCCGCAGGGCGATTGACGCGGAGGGCCTCTCCTACGAAATAGATGAGGGCGGCGGAGCTTTTTACGGTCCAAAGATCGATTTAAAGATTAAGGATGCCCTTGGCCGTGAATGGCAGATGACCACCATACAGTTTGACTTTAATGAGCCTGAGCGCTTTGACATGACTTTCGTTGACAGTGACGGCAAGCATAAACGCCCATATATGATACACAGGGCCTTGCTTGGGAGCATGGAACGCTTCTTTGGAGCTTTGATCGAGCATTATGGCGGCGCATTTCCGCTCTGGCTCTCCCCTGAGCAGGTGGCGGTAATTCCGGTTGCCGAAACTTTTAATGAATATGCGAAAAAGGTTGCAGAAGAAATAAAGAAAGAAAACCTATGGGTAAGTGCAGAACTTGATGATGACAGGCTTAACGCAAAAATCCGCAACTGTCAAAATCGTAAGATCCCCTACATGCTTGTGGTTGGCGAGAGGGAAGCAAACGAAGGCACTGTGTCAATTCGCCTTAGGGACGGCAGGCAGCTGCCCGCAATGACGATTAAGGATTTTATCTCTTATGCCGTAAACAAAAAGATATCCGGAGACAGCGAACTTTGACTTCATAATTAATAAACAGGAGTAAAAAAATGAAAATTCGTGCGAAACTATTTAGCGGTTTCCTTGTTGTTATGGCGATAGGGATTCTTCTCGGCGCCGTAGGTCTTTTCGGTAATAATAGACTTGTTTCATACTCGGAAGAAATACTTGGCATCGCAGAAACAAGTTCACATGTATCTGCAATACTAAATTCCCATTATGTCTGGAGACATGGTCTTTCTGAAACTGTTTATGCAGGAACACCTTTCACAGGCTCTCTTGACTCCAATGCCTGCCTTCTTGGCGCATGGCTAAGCAGCGATGAAGTTAGAGGAATGACTGATTCAGAAATTTTAACAATCCTGGGACAGATAATAGAACCACACCACTTCATTCATAATAGAGCGAGGGAAATTATCGCTGATTTAGATGCAGGACAAATTGATCAAGCGGTTGTAGTTTTCCGGGAGGAAGTTTTGCCGAATACCTTAACTGTTATTAATGGTTTACAAGCGATACAAGCAAGGTATGGAGAAATTCTTAACGAAACAATTGTTGAAATCTACAATACGGGCATAATGTTTCAGACTATTATCATAGCATTTATAGTCGTAGCCGTTATCGCAAGTATTTTGCTCGTACTTATTATAACATCAAGTATTGCAAAACCAATAGTTAAAGTGGCAGATTTAATCAAAGTCGTAGCTGAAGGCGATCTTACAAGCAGTGTCACGGTAAATACGAAGGATGAAGTGGGAGATCTTGCCCGTGACCTTAACTTTACGCTCGAAAAGATAAAGACTCTGGTTCTTGGCATAAGAAATGAGTCAGATACATTGTCTGATATTGGTTCAACTTTAGCGAAGGACATGACACAGACAGCTGCATCGATAAATGAGATTGCAAACAACATAAAGGGCATAAAGGCCCGTGTAATAAATCAGAGCGCATCTGTTACGCAAACAGATGCAACAATGGGACAGATTGCAGAAAACATTAATAAACTTAGCGGTCATGTAGAAAGACAGGCAGAAAGTGTTGCACAGTCATCTTCTGCGATAGAACAGATGCTTGCAAACATTCAGTCGGTTACAAGGACCTTAATAAAGAATAGCGAGAATGTGCATGAGCTGACAGGGGCATCAGATGTGGGGCGCAATGGCCTTCAAGATGTGGTAGCAGATATCCAGGAAATAGCACGTGAATCAGAAGGCCTGCTTGAAATAAACTCCGTTATGAGCAATATCTCCAGCCAGACAAATCTGCTTTCGATGAATGCGGCAATTGAAGCCGCCCATGCAGGGGAATCGGGCAAGGGCTTTGCCGTTGTAGCCGATGAGATCCGAAAGCTCGCAGAGAGCTCAAGTGTGCAGTCAAAGACAATCAGCGCAGTCTTAAAAAAGATAAAGACTTCAATAGACAAGATAACTTCGTCAACAAATAATGTGCTTTTGAAGTTTGAAGCAATTGATACAGGGGTAAAGACAGTTGCAGAGCAGGAAGAGAATATCCGAAATGCAATGGAAGAACAGGATCAGGGGAGCAAGCAGATCCTTGAAGCAATAAGTAATGTGAATGATATTACCCAGCTTGTAAAAAACGAAGTGCGCGAAATGCTTGAAGGCGCAAGGGAAGTTATCAAGGAAGCAAATAACCTAAAGAATGTTACAGAAGAAATTACAGGCGGTATGAACGAAATGGCAATAGGTGCTGATCAGATTAATACCGCAGTGCAGAATGTCAACGGATTAAGCACGAGGAATCAGGAGAGCACAGGACATTTGATTACAGAGGTTTCCAAGTTTAAGGTTACATAAACTTTAAAAGCAAAAGCAGGGGTAGATGATCGCTTAAGCCCCTGCCAAGACGCGGTATATAGGAGTTTGGAAGGCCCTGCGATGTGATAAAGGGTTCTCTGTCCAAGAGGAGTGCATCGAAAAAATCCCAGCCTGTGCCTGTGAAAAGTCCGCGAGAAAGCAGGAAGCCGTCGATGGTTTCCCAGCCGCCCCTGAAATAATATGAGCCGCCCTCTTTCTCAATTCCCCAGGGTGAGTAAAGTGCGTGGGTATCGGCGGGGAAGTATTCAGAGCGGGGCGGTTTTTCGGTGCTGATTACAAGGTAGTCAGGCGAGCCCTTGAGTTCAGCCTCGCGTGAAGCAAGAAGGGCCGCATCCGGGTCGTCGGGGAGCAGAGCAGTAAAGAAAGATCGACGGTAAAAGTCATCGTGATTCACGTTAAAATCCCCCATAATAATTACAGGTGTATCAGGGTCTGCCTCTTTAATTTCTGAGAGCCTTCTATAGACAAGACTTGCGGAAGCACGCCTTAGGGCCTCGGTGACATTCTCCCCGCCTATCTTTGACTTCCAGTGATTTAAAAAGAAAACCAGATGCTCTCCGCGTGCTTCCACACGGACTTCCAGCACAGGCCTTGGGGTTGTTTGCCCGTCAATGGTGATGGAGTGGGCCCTTGTCTCAATAAGCGGATAACGGCTGAGGAATCCGACTCCGTTGGCAGAGCCGGGAAGCTTGGCAAAGGCTGTGTGATTATAACCCCGGTTTGAAAGGGCACGGCTAAGGTCGCTAAGGACATTGGAGTTTTCAACCTCGATAAGTCCTATAAGGTCAGGCAGGAAGGGTTTTTCCAAAATGGAGCGAGAGAGAGACAGGAGCCTTGCCTCGTACATTTCAGACATCCAGCCTGAGCTTTGGCGAAAGTCGGGGTATTCAGTCCCGTCATCGACCCCATCGAAGAGGTTCTGCACGTTCCACAGGGCCACTGTGAAGAGTTCCGGCTCCTTTCCCGGGGCCTGTCCCGGGGCCTCACAACCGGCCAGTGCCGGAATAATAAGGGTAAGAATAATTAAGATGTTTTTCATACCCCTATACTGCGCGGAAATGAGTTTTGCTTTGAAATTTTCTATAAAATTTTCACTTTTCTTAAATTCTTTTCACACGGAGCTCACAGAGACCACAGAGGACACAGAGGGGATACAGGGTTTGGCTGAACCTCCCCCGATAAGGTAGACAGTTAATTAAGCTCATGGTAAACCCAAAGGAGGGGGAATCATGGGAAGAATAAGGAAGTACACAAGAGAGTTCAAGGAATCCGCAGTAGAACTGTATCAGAGC
>Ga0099364_10001269_pt1 | contig 42207 bp, 33 predicted proteins | sample TergutTh196P3_FD_73070 | JGI IMG/M metagenome (GOLD analysis project Ga0099364, IMG submission 73070) | Microcerotermes parvus P3 segment gut microbial communities from Pointe-Noire, Republic of the Congo - Th196 P3 | ecosystem: Host-associated > Arthropoda: Insects > Digestive system > Gut ...
CCGGACTTATCACTGCAACAATTCCGCCAAGCCTTGGGCTTATCATCTTTGGCTTTGTTGGAGAAGTTTCCATAGGCCGGCTTTTTGCCGCAGGCATAGTTCCCGGCTTCCTGATGATGGTTGCTTTGATGACAACCGTAACCCTCACTTCCAGGTATCAAAAATACGAGCCTCCAAGAATGGATCTTCCAAACTTTTCATTTAAAGAATTATTCGAAAACCTGAAAGAATCAATCTGGGCTCTTCTTTTTCCTGTGATTCTGATTGTCGGTATACGCTTTGGCGTGTTCACACCTTCTGAATCAGGCGCCTTTGCAGTTGTCTACGCAATTATAATCGGTAAGTTTGTGTACAAGGAATTGACCTGGGAAAAGTTCAAGGGCTCCCTTATTTCTACCCTAAAGGACAATGGCGCAATCATGCTTATTATTGCCATGTCAGGTCCTTTTAGTTATGCCTTAACCTGGGTAAGACTGCCTGTAACCCTGAGTGCCTTTATTTTTGGCATAACAGAAAATCCCCAAATGCTCGTGCTTTTAATGCTTGGCTTTCTTTTTGTGACCGGTATGTTTGTAGACAGTAATGTCAACTTCCTGCTTCTTACGCCGATCTTCTTGCCAATAGTAACTGCGGCTGGAATAGATCCCGTACATTTTGGTATTCTGATGGCAACAATAGTTACACTGGGGGTTATGACGCCGCCCATTGGATCGGCACTATATACGGTCTGCGGCATTATAGACTGCAAGGTTGAGGAATACACTGTAGCCAGCATTCCCTTCTTTGTAGCAATATGTATATTGCTGGGCATTCTGGTCTTTACACCTGATCTTGTACTGTTTATTCCAAATATGATCTTTGGATGATAACATGCAGATGACCATGCGCTGGTTTGGAACCGGCTATGATTCAGTTTCTTTGCAGCACATACGCCAGGTTCCAGGCCTTACAGGTGTAATAACAACACTCTATGACAAACAGCCTGGCGAACTCTGGCAAAAAGATGAAATCTTAAATCTCAAAAAAACAGTGGAAGATGCAGGGCTCTCGATCGCGGGAATAGAAAGCGTCAATATTCACGATTCCATAAAATTAGGATCCCCGGAAAGAGATTCTTATATTGCAAATTACATTACAACACTTGAGAATTTGGGCGAGGCAGGAATAAACCTGGTCTGTTACAATTTTATGATCATTTTTGACTGGACAAGATCAGATCTGGCAAAACAAAGAAAAGATGGCTCAACGGTAATGGCCTATGACCAGGCATTGATCGATAAAATCGATCCCAATGACATATCCGCTTTAATGAACTCCAAGTCCAATGGTTTTGCCCTTGCAGGCTGGGAACCTGAACGTCTTGAAAACCTTAAAACGCTTTTTGCCCTTTTCAAAGACACAAACGAAGAAAAGTTATTTGCACATCTAAAATATTTTCTGGAAGCCATACTCCCTGTTTGCGAAAAATATGGAATTAAAATGGCCATACACCCGGATGATCCTGCCTGGTCTGTTTTTGGCCTGCCCCGGATCATGACAGGTAAAGAAAAACTGGAACGGCTCTTAAAACTTGTGGATCATCCCTTAAACGGCGTTACCCTTTGCACAGGAAGCCTTGGAACAAATCCCCAAAATAATATCCCTGACATTATCCGCGCAATAGGGGGAGAGCGTATACATTTTGCACATTTAAGAAACCTGCTTCACACTGCTCCGGGAGTCTTTGAGGAATCAGCTCATCTTTCTTCTGATGGTTCTCTGGACATGTATGAGATAGTAAAAGCTCTTTTTGATTCTGGTTTTTCCGGTCCAATAAGACCGGATCATGGCCGTGCTATCTGGGGCGAAGTCTCAATGCCAGGTTACGGCCTTTACGACCGTGCTTTGGGGATTGCTTACCTTTCAGGTCTATGGGAAGCTATTGAAAGGGCAGATCATGATAAAACCAGATAAAAACAGACAAAAGAGTGTTCAAGCAGAAGTCTATTTTGCAATGCGGAACAGTATTGTCAATTTAAATTTAGTACCAGGGTCTTCCATAAGCGAAACAGAAATTTCCCAAAAGTTTAAGGTAAGCCGTACTCCTGTAAGGGAAGCATTTATTCAGCTTTCCATGGAAGGGCTTGTAGAAGTAATACCGCAAAAAGAAACCCGTGTTTCATTAATCGATCTTAAAAGGGTTAAACAGGAATTCTTCCTTAGGGAAAGCCTTGAAACAGCGGTCTTGGAACCATTTATATCGAATAACAATATTATGTATCTAACAGAAATGGAACAAATGTTAGCATTTCAAAACGATGCATTGAAAAGCAAATCCTATGCAGATTTTATAAATTTTGACGACCTGTTTCATCAATTAATATTTGAAGCTGCGGATCAAAGCCTAAGCTGGGAAGTTCTTTCCAGTATGAGCGGGCATTACCACCGCCTAAGAATGTTAAGTATCTTAATCGCCGGCATAGGGGATGAAAAAATAGGTGAACACAGAAAAATTTTTACAGCTTTAAAACAAAAAGACCTGGAAAAAAGCAAAAAAATGCTTTACCACCATCTGCACAACCTTGATACTGAAGAAAAGCTGTTAATGAAAATGTTTCCGGAATATTTTGCTTCACAAGAATCATTAAATACCTTTGATGTAGATTTTGGCGGACTTCCGCAATTACAAAAACATGGAAATTAATATGAAATTAAACAATGAATCTTTAAAAGATACTGCTTTTTGGAATAAAGCAGGCATTAAACTACCGGGCTTTAACAGGGAAGCAATGATCGCTGCCACCTTAGCCAGTCCAAAATGGGTTCATTTTGGGGCGGGAAATATTTTCCGGGCTTTTCCAGCAGCCTTAATGCAGTCCCTTCTTGAACAGGGCCTTGAAACAACAGGCATTGTTGTTGCAGAAGGCTATGACGGAGAAATAATCGATAAATGTTTTACCCCATGTGACAATTTAACATTATTGGTAACATTAAAATCCAACGGAACCACAGACAAGCAAGTTATTGCAAGTATTGCTTCTTCTTTAAGATTGGACAGGGATTTTGCAGAACTAAAAAAAATATTTACAAACCCTTCATTACAGATGGTCAGTTTTACAATCACAGAAAAAGGCTACAACCTAGAGGGCAGGGACTTGAAGTATTTTCCGGATATTGCGCAAGACCTAAATGCTAATCCATCATCTGCAAAAAGCCTTTTTGGCCGCATTAGCGCACTGTGCCATGAACGCTATACTGCTGGTGAATATCCCCTTAGCCTTGTAAGCATGGACAATTGCTCGCATAACGGTGACCTGCTTTTTAAGGCAATAGAGGCATTCGCAAAAGCCTGGGCAGCAAACGGCTCTGTCAACAAAGGCTTTTTGGATTATGTCCGCAACCGCGAAAAACTTGGCTTCCCCTGGACCATGATCGACAAAATAACCCCGCGGCCTGACGATGAAGTAAGGGATATGCTCACAGCTTCCGGCCTCCAGGATATGCAGGGTTTAGTAACAGAGAAAAATACATTTATTGCTCCTTTTGTAAATGCCGAGGAAACCCAATACCTTGTGATTGAAGATGCATTTCCAAATGGCAAACCAGCTCTGGAAAAAACCAACGTACTTTTTACAGACAAAGAAACAGTGGACAAGGTAGAAAAGATGAAGGTCTGCACCTGCCTTAACCCCCTGCATACGGCCCTAGCAGTTTTTGGATGTCTTTTGGGATATAACAGGATTAGTGAAGAAATGAAAGATAAGGACCTTGTAAACCTCATCAAAGGTATTGGTTACACAGAAGGACTGCCAGTGGTAATAAACCCCGGCATACTTGACCCCAAAGAATTTATCGATCAGGTGATAAATGTACGACTTCCCAATCCCTTTATGCCCGATGCTCCCCAGCGAATTGCCACAGATACTTCCCAAAAAATCCCTGTGCGTTTTGGCGAAACCATTAAGGCATATATAAAATCAGGCAAAGATTTAAAAGACCTCAAGTTGATACCACTGGTCTTTGCTGGCTGGCTCCGTTACCTTTTAGGCATTGATGATCAGGGCAAACCCTTTGAGCCAAGCCCAGACCCCTTATACGAAAGCCTTAAAGCAAGCCTTGCCGGCATCACAATGGGGCAGAACAGCCTGGAACAAGCTGATATTCACAATAAGCTCAAACCCATACTTTCCAATCCATCTTTGTTCGGCATTGACCTGTACGAAGCTGGTCTGGCTGCCCTGGTAGAAGAATACTTTGTAAAAATGCTCGCTGGGCCTGGAGCAGTAAGAAAGCTTCTTGAGAAAGTTTCTTAAGAAAATCCTTTCTGATTAAACTTTTTTTTAAAAAAACTTCTATTTTAAATGTTGACAAGTAAAAATATATGCTACTATTATTATATATAGAAACATTATTTAATATAGAAACGGGTTTCAAGGAATGGTTTAATGGCTTCTGAAAAAAATTTAATAGATTGGGATGAACGGTTTTCCTTAGGAATACCTCATATTGATAATCAGCACATGCAATTTATTAATATTGTAAATGATCTCCATAATGCCTGCCGAACCAGTGACAGCCAGGCCATGGAGCAGTTTCGCATTGCACTCCGTGATACAGCAGCTTATGTAAAAGCACATTTTTCCTCAGAAGAACAAATCATGGAAAAATTCGGCTATCCGGAAATAGCAGAACATAAAAAAGTTCACGCAGAGTTTGCCCAGGAAATCCTTAGTATTGCAGTTTCTTTCGAAGAAGGGAAAAAACTTGTCCCAAATAATTTTACAAGGTTTTTAAGGGATTATGTTCTATCTCATGTTGCCATTGCTGATGCCAAACTGGGAGCTTATATCCTGGAACTTCAAAATACAGGTAAAATGGGCAAAAATACCATCAGAAGAAAAAACGAAGACAACACTGACAGACATATCATTCTTGCCATAGATGACTCTAAAACACAACTTACATTGTATAAAAATAATTTGTCCATGTACGATGTCTATACCTGTGAATCTGCCATATCTGCACTGGAAATAATAAAAACCATGGAAATAGATGTCATTTTGCTGGATCTGGCAATGCCGGATATAAGCGGGTTTGAATTTCTTCAATATCAACGAAATAGCAAGGAACAGCCCAATGTTCCGATTATTGTTGTATCAGGCAAGAATACAGAAAAATATATACTTGCCTCAAAAAGCTATGGTGCCAATGATTTTATTGCAAAACCTGTTGATCCTGAACTTTTAAAACAGAAAATAAAAAAGCAGCTGGAAATTACTGATAATAAACTTAATTGGAGTATTAAGTCTTAATCTCTACTCTCAAACATCAAGATTACTTACCAATAAGGCATTTTCTTCAATAAACGCGCGCCGTGGAGCAACAACCTCGCCCATAAGGGTCGTAAAAATACGCTCAGCTTCAACAGCATCGTCCAGGTGAACCTGAATAATATTGCGCTTTGATGGATCCATGGTTGTTTCCCATAGCTGATCCGGGTTCATTTCACCAAGACCTTTATAACGCTGAATAGCTTCACGTTTCACATCCTTTGCAAAGCTGCCAATTATTTTGTCTTTTTCCGCATCATCATAAGCATAATGAAACTTCTTTCCCTCAGGAATTTTATAAAGCGGCGGCATGGCAATATATACATGGCCTTTTTCAACAAGATCTGTCATATAGCGGTAAAAGAATGTTAAAAGCAGGGTGCGTATATGTGACCCATCAACATCAGCATCAGCCATGATTATTATCTTGTGGTAGCGGACTTTTGAGACATCAAATTCACTGCCGCAGCCAGCTCCTATGCTGGCAATTATTGGCTGGAGCTTCTCGTTTGTTACAACCTTTTCTATGCGGGTTTTTTCTACATTGAGCATCTTGCCAAAAAGCGAGAGTATGGCCTGAAACTGCCTATTGCGTCCCATCTTTGCAGAGCCGCCTGCAGAATCTCCCTCTACAATAAATAACTCGCAAAGCGCTGGGTCTTTTTCTGAGCAGTCTGCCAGTTTGCCAGGAAGCCCAGCTGAATCCATTGCATTCTTCCTGCGCGTGGCATCCCTTGCCTGGCGGGCAGCAATGCGTGCCCTGGCAGCCAATGCGGATTTTTCAAGTATATTGGAAGCCACATCAGGGTGCTTGTCCAAAAAAAGCTCAAGCTGTTCATTCACAAAACTCTCAACAAGGCCTTTTACCTCGGAATTGCCAAGCTTGGCCTTTGTCTGGCCCTCAAACTGGGGCTCTGGAACCTTGACAGAAAGCACGGCAGTAAGACCTTCCCGCACATCATCCCCGGAAAGACCGTCCTCGACTTTTTTTGCGTGTTTTGACTTTTTAAAGAATTCATTTAATGTGCGGGTAAGCGCAGACCTAAAACCTATTAAGTGTGTCCCGCCTTCGCGCGTATTAATATCATTCACAAAGGAATACATTAATTCATTAAAACCATCGTTATACTGTACTGAACACTCAATCTCAACAGTTCCACCAAGGCCATCATCTCGGCTGCCTTCAAAATAAATCGGCTCTTTGTGCAATACAGATTTATTTTCATTTAAATATTGGACAAAGCTCTTGACTCCGCCTTCAAACTGGAAATCATGGGTCTTGGGTTTGGCAAGCCTCTCGTCCCGGATCGTGATTTTAAGGCCCTTGTTTAAAAAGGCAAGCTCGCGCAGACGGTTTGAGAGTGCATCATAATTATATGTTGTGGTCTCAAATATGGAAGCATCTGCTTTCCAGCGTATTACCGTACCTCTTTGATCAAGCTCTTCTATAGTGTACGGGAGTTTATCTGCTAAAACCTCTTGTATGGTGCCGTCAGCTTTGCCAATTTTATAGGTTTGTGAGTATATTTTATCATTAACATGAACAAAAGCCTCGCACCAATTGGATAGGGCATTTACAACAGAAACGCCTACACCATGGAGCCCTCCGGAAACCTTATAGCTTTTTTTGTCAAACTTGCCGCCTGCATGAAGCCTGGTCATTACCAGTTCCAGGGCGCTTACTCCCTCGCCTGGATGTATGTCTACAGGGATTCCACGGCCATTATCCTCTACGCGGACTATATCATTGCCTTCCAGAACAATAAGGATTTTATTGCAATGTCCCTGCATTGCCTCATCAACAGAGTTATTTACTACTTCATAGACAAGGTGATGAAGGCCGTCTATACCTGTAGTGCCAATATACATTCCAGGCCGCTTGCGTACTGCTTCCAGCCCTTTTAAAACCTGAATATTTTGTGCAGAATAATTTTTGCTCATTAATATAACAATATAGAAAATAGAGAAAAAAGTAAAGGCAAAGGGTAATAAACCTTAAACAGAAAACTTAAAAAAGTTAAATGATTTTGGTTCCAGTGTTATTTCAGGCTTCTCTGTTTCAGCCCCAGGGCAGTCCATAAACGTTGGTTTAATCCTGTCAGGTTTTTCCAAAGTATTGCTTGCAGAAAGATCCCCTGACAAGACCTGATGCTCTGTCATTTTTACCTTGCCAAAAGAACGCAGATCCAGTTCTATATGCTGCTGCTCTTCGGAAATGTTTGTAAAAATAATGTTAATATCCTGTTTTTCTTCATTCCATACAGCAGCGTGCGGGATTGCAGAAACCTGACCATATAAGGCGCTGTCCAGCATGGGGGGTTTGCCAATTGAGCGAAGCGCTGTTCCAAGGCAGTTGTTTGCTGCCATTGCAAAGGGGTAGAAGGTTGTCTGCCTGATTGCCTTGCCGCCTTTCTCTGTAAAAATTGGCGCAATAACATTGACCATCTGCGCAAGACAGCCAATATGAACCCTGTCAGAATTGTTGATCAATGTGCATAACAGGCCTCCAAAGGAAAGCGCGTCAAGCAAGCTGTAGTTGTCTTCCAGGATATGCGGGGCAAACTCCCACTTTTTAAGTTCTGTTTTTGCCTGATACCAGATATTCCATTCGTCAAAAGAAAGCATCATGGTTTTTTTGGAACGTTTAAGTGCCTTAACATAATCAGCTGTTGCTGCGACTGTCTTAATAAATTCATTCATTTCATGGTAAGAAGCTAAAAAATCAAGTTCATTACCGCGGTTTTCGTAGTATCTGTGCAGGGAAATATAGTCCACCTTGTCATAAACATATTCCAGCACAATACGGTCCCATTCAGGATAGGTGGGTAAAAACGAGGTAGCACTGCCGCATACACAAAGTTCAATGGACGGGTCAGCCCACTTCATTATTTTTGCTGTCTCAAGGGCTTTTTTTCCATAGTCATGTGCATCAAGGTGACAGATCTGCCAGGGACCGTCCATTTCATTTCCCACACACCATAGTTTTATACCATGAGGCTCTTTATGACCATTTTTAATCCGTAAATCCGAATAGTATGTCCCGCTGGGAAAATTGGCATATTCCACAATATAACCAGCATCTTGCGGAGTGCCGGTTCCCATATTTACCGCATACATTACCTCGCTGCCCACTGACTTTGCATAATCGCAGAATTCATCAATGCCAATTTCATTTGGTTCAATGGAACACCACGCATAATCAAGGCGTGTTGGCCGGGAAGCTTTGGGGCCAATGCCGTCAAGCCAATTATAGCCCGAGACAAAATTGCCTCCAGGATAGCGCAGGGCACCGAAGTTCAGTTCACGTACTAAAGCGCGTACATCTTCACGAAAGCCATCCTTGTCAGCTGTAGGATGCCCGGGTTCATAAATGCCTTCATAAATACAGCGGCCAAGATGCTCAACAAAGGTTGAATAAAGCCTTTTACCCAGAGGAGCAATAGTGTAATCCTTGTCAATAAGCAGTTTTGTTTTGTTCATAGTTAAATTTCCTTATTCATTTATTGTTACTTCAAAACCCTCGGATTTAAGGAATTTTTTAAATCGCTCTGAAACCTTATGAGGTTCATGTCCATCCCAGCCGCCGCATAGTATTAAAACCTTTCCTCTCATTATGTACTCCTTTGTTTATTTCCATTTGTCTCCGTTTGGATGCGGGCAATAGCTTTTTAAAGGGCGAGCCCTTGAAAAAATAAAACAGCCGCAGTAAAAACATAAAACGCTTTCTTTTAAGGCTTCACATTCATTACATACTGCAAGCCTCATTTTGTAGGCTTTTTCCTCCACTGCAAGTGTAGAATCAATTTTAATTTCAGCAATCAGAGCAGCTACTATGTTTGGGTCAAAAAGATTTATTTCAGGCTCACAGCGCTTACATGGCCGGAATTCTGTCATGCAAGCTCCAGGGTAACAACTGATTTTGACGGAAGTTGTACACTTATTTTTCCGCCTTTACCTTCAGCCTTTGCTCCTTTAAATTCCTCAATCTTTACCTTGTCTCCATTGTTAAATGTATTATGGTCTCCCATGCTTTCGGATGTAATAACCCAGCCGTTAGTTGATTTTGGAGCAGCTCCCCTAAACTCAAGTATCAGGGATTTTTCGTTTTTGGGATCAATGTTTGTCATGGAAACATGAATTTTACCATTTTCATCTTCTGAAGCACTTGCAGTTATGGCTGGCATTGAGCCAAAACCAAGAGTGCAGCCTTCATCTTCTATATAAACCGGCAGCTTAATTGCATCATGATGTACCTTGTACATATCAAACGCATGGTATGTCGGTGTTTTAACCATCTTTGCACCTTCAGTAAGAATGACCGATTGAAGTACATTTATGGTCTGGGCAATATTGGCCATGCCTACACGCTCGCAATGGTTGTTAAAAATGTTAAAGTGGATCCCTGCAACAAGTGCATCCCTTAAGGAATTTTGCTGGAAAAGAAAACCAGGGTTTGTTCCGGGTTCTACATCAAACCAGGTTCCCCATTCATCAACAATCATGGCAACATTGCGATCTGGATCGTATTCATCCATTATGGCGCTGTGTTTTTTTACAAGCTCTTCCATAAAATAAGCCTTACGCATTGTTACAAGCCATTCTGATTCTGTATATTGCGTGGCAGACCCCTTATGCGCCCATTCGCCTGGAATTGTATAATAATGAAGTGCAAGACCGTCAAGTAAATTACCGCGCGCTGAGCAGGTTTTTTCCATAAGAACCTTTGTCCAGTTGTAATTGGTGTCATTGGGGCCGCAGGCAATTTTAAAGGGGACTGTGTTGCCGTATTTTCTTGTGTATGTCGCGTAACGCTTGTAATTGTCCGCGTAATATTCGGGTGTCATGTTTCCGCCGCAGCCCCAGTTTTCATTCCCTATTCCCCAGTACTTTACATTCCAGGGTTTATCCCTGCCGTTTTTTCTGCGAAGGTCTGCCATTGGACTTGTTCCGTCAAAATTGCAGTACTCAACCCACTGCGACAGTTCCTGAACAGTACCGCTACCTACATTGCCGCATATATAGGGTTCGCAACGCAGACCCTTGGGATCAGATAGTTGTTCGCAGAGATCAAGGAATTCATGAGTGCCAAAGCTGTTGTCTTCTGTAACACCACCCCAGTGGGTATTGATCATTTTTGGACGCTCTGAGCGCGGGCCAATACCATCCATCCAGTGATATTCATCTGCAAAGCAACCACCGGGCCAGCGCAGGTTTGGGATTTTTATTTGTTTTAAAGCTTCCACAATGTCTTTTCTTATGCCCCGAACATTGGGAATGGGAGAATCTTCGCCAACCCAGTAACCGCCGTATATACAACGGCCCAGGTGTTCGGAAAAATGACCGTATATGTGACGGTTGATTTTTACATTACCATCTGCTGCATTAACAACAATTCTGTTCATAATTATTCCTTGCTTGTTTTATTTTTGGTAAAGATAACACTTAACAATTCTTCCTTCTGTCTCAATATCAGGCGGATCAGCTGTTTTGCATTTATCCATTACATTGGGACAACGCGCAGCAAACTTGCATCCCTGCCTTGAGTATTCCCTGACCTCTGTTGTGGAAAGGCCTATACGCTGGGCCCAGGCTGATTTATCCTCTGGCTCAGGCGCAGGAACAGATTCTTTCAATAATTTGGTATAAGGATGTAAGGGATTGCCCAATACTGCTTCCACAGGCCCCATTTCTACAACATAGCCGCGCAGCATTATTGCAATCCTGTCACTTATATAATAGGCAGTTGCAAGGTCATGCGTTATGTAAAGAACGCTTACCTTTTCCTCGTCCCTGAGTTTTCTTAATAAATTGACAATGGTCATTCTTAAGCTGGCATCCACCATGGAAACCGGCTCGTCTGCCAGAATAAGGCTGGGCTGTGATATAAGGGAACGAGCCACAGAAATGCGCTGTATCTGTCCACCGGAAAGCTCATGCGCATAACGCTTTGACAATTCTTCCAGGGATAGTCCTACTAGGTGCAAAGCCCTGTCAACAGATTCCTGGGCAGCTTTTTTATTTTTGGCAATGCCAAAATTAATGGCTGTGTCAAAAAGATATTCCTCTACGCGGCGAAGCGGATTAAAAGTTTCAAAAGGATTTTGGAAAACAGGCTGTACCTTTTTCATAAAAGCGGAAAACTCATTCTTCTTTTTGATAGAATATACATTCCTGCCTTCAAAAAATACTTTCCCGCTTGTAGGCTCAAGATCCCTAAGAAGCATACGAGAAAGGGTTGTCTTGCCGCTTCCGGATTCACCTGCAATGGTAAATATTTCCGGTTTGTCTTTTTCAAGGGAAAAGCTTACATTATTAACAGCAACAAGCCTTGTGCCTGTAAAAAGCCCGCCTATATGGAATACACGTGTTACATTCTGAACTTCAAGAAGTTTATTGTCGCTCATGATCTTGCCTCCATTAAAAGATGGCAGGCTGCCCTGTGTCCTTCGCCAAAATCCTTCATGTCCGGATTTTCTTTCCTGCATATATCCAGGGCCTGCTTACAACGCGGATGGAAACGGCATCCTTCCGGCGGGTTTGCAAGATTGGGCGGTGCTCCTTCAAGACTGCTCTTGCCGGACTTGTCTCCAATAACAGGAAGGGAACTTATAAGGTGTTTTGTATAGGGATGCTCCGGCTTTTTGAATATTATTTCTGTTGGAGCTTCTTCCACAATGCGCCCTGCATACATAATTGCTACACGATCCGCAACATTTGCATGTACAGCCATATCGTGTGTTACAAGGAGTACCGTGTTTTGGGACACAGCCTGGATCTCTTTTATCAGCTGCAAGACACCGCGCTGGACTACAACATCAAGGGCTGTTGTTGGTTCATCGGCAATAATAAGTCCTGGGTGGAAAACCGTAGCAAGTGCAATGGCAACCCTCTGGCGCATACCGCCGGAAAGCTCATGCGGATAAGAACGCAAAATTTCTGATGGCAGGCCAAGATTTTTAACATGCTCAATTATGCGATTAAGGAATTCTTTTTTGTCCTTTATGCCTTCGTGGGTACTGATAATATCTTCAAAGGTTTTAATTATTCTTCTTACGGGGTTAAGTACGCTCATGGAACCCTGCATGACATAGGAAATTTCCTTCCATCTTATATTGCGCTGAAGTTCATCAGCAGGGATTGAGAGTATATCTATATTTCCTGTTTTAAACTGATAATTGACAGAACCCTCGTATACCTTAAGCGGAGCCTTGACAGATCCTGAAAGCACCTTGATAAGAGTTGTTTTACCGCAGCTTGATTCCCCAGCAACCCCGTAAATTTCATTTGGTTTGAGTTCAAGGGACACATCATCAATGGCCTTGACCATACGGGATATGCCATACATCTCTGTCTTGTAATAGGCTTTTAAGCCTTCTACTTTTAATAATGCTGACATGGCTATACCCCCATCCGGCGCAGCCGGGTTCGCGGATCAATGTACTCATTAATACTGGTAATCATCAGATAAAGGCCTAAAAAGAGAATTATTGAAAAGAGTACAGGTGCGCCAAGCCACCACCATATACCAAATATAAGAGCCTGGTGAGCATTGGCCCAGTAAATTGTAGAACCAAGTGTCGGGGTTGTAATACTTGTTAAACCCAAAACCCCCAGAGTTACTTCCATGCCTATTGACCACATCATATTATTTATTGTAGTGGCAAAAACAACAGGGAGTACAAAGGGAAGATGTTCTGTCATGGTAATACGGAAAGCTCCTGTTCCGGAATATACAGCAGTTCTTGTAAAGGACCTTTCCTTAAGGCTCAAAACCTGGGAGCGTATAAGCCTTGCATCCCAGGCCCAGCCAAATAATCCAAGGAATACTGCAAGTATTGTTATGTTCATATGTTCCCCTACCATAAAACTGACAAGGATCAATACTGGCAGTACAGGAATAACTACAAAACTGTCGTTAACTGACATTAGTATCTTGTCAATAAACCCGCCTCTGTACCCGGCAGTAAGGCCTACGATAATGGCAATTACACGTGATACTAGAGCGCAAACAACGCCCAGATAAAGTGAATTGCGTATGGCAAAAGTCATCCACCAAAACATATCCTGGCCACGGGAATTTGTCCCAAATATATGCCTTAAGGAAGGCGATTGATCCAGAGGTACCTGAAAGGTTCTGCCCATGTCATGCGGTGAAAACCAGGATAAAAACATCATTAGAAAAATAAAGCTAAGAAAAATAAAAGCTGTGCGGAATCTTATATCAAAACGCAGAAGGTCACGTAATACTTTAATCATATATGGCCTCCTACCTAATCCTGACCCTGGGGTCAAAAAACGGGTAAACAAGATCCAGAATCAAAGCTGCTGTGGCAACACCAATTATGGAAAACAGTGTAACCCCTATTATAAGCGCATAATCTGTTGCCAGTATGGCTTGATAAGCCAAAAGTCCCAATCCTGGATAAGTAAAAATAACTTCAAGGATCATAGCTCCGTTAAAGATCATTCCAAGACTCAAGGCAAGGCCTGTTATCTGGGGCAGCATTGCATTTCTCATAACATAACCAAAAAGAACTTTTCTCTCTTTAAGGCCTGCTGTTTCTGCGTAAACTACGTAATCTTCACTAATTATATTTGAAGTTAAAGCTTTCATTCCAATAAACCATGCACCTATACCGCCAAGTACAAGGCTTAAGGCAGGCAATATGGAATGATACAAAACAATAGTTGCAAATCTTAATGTCATTGTAGGCCGCATACCCATGGGATAAGCGCCTCTTATAGGAAATATGGGTAAAAGATAGGCGAAAAAAATCACTAATAATATGGCCAAAATATAATAGGGAATTGGTCTTATGGCCTGGCTTAAGACATCTACCCCTCCAAGAATTTTATTTTTTGGATAATAACTTGCAAGAGCACCCAAAAGATTACCAAAAACCCAGGAAATTAAGGTGGCTGTTAACAAAAGCCCCAAGGTCCAGGGCAGAGAACGATTTATCAATGTCATTACTGGTGTTGGAAAAGATGAAAAAGAACGTCCCAGATCTCCCCTTAACAAGCGCTGCCATAATTCCAGGTACTGTTCCCAGGTATTCCCCTCAAGACCATAAAGTGAGGTAAGAGACCTTGTAAAATCTTCAAGCTCTGCTGGGTTTAAATTTACTCCGGTGATCATAAGGCGGTTAATCTGCCCCCGAACCGGATCAGAAGGTGAAAGCCTTGGAACTATAAAAGTAACCGTAACTCCAACAAAAACTACAATTAAATACTGGCCTATACGCGGCAGTATATATCCCAATATAAATTTTCGCATTCTTTTCCCCTAATAAAAGTTTAAAAAAGCCCTGATAACTTTTGAGAATTACCAGGGCTTGCAAGATCAGGGTTTTATCTGCCTGTAGACCTAAACCTTAGATACATATATCTTGTGTTGGTCCAGTTTGTTACAGGGTTGGCATAGGGATTGGTAATATCCGGATAACCAGTCCAGTAATGTTCATCCATAATGGTAAATACATTATAGGCAGATATGGGAATTTGGAACATATCATCCAATGCGATCTGGATATATTCCACACCAAGCTCAAGGACTCTGGGATGCTCCATGTCTAATGTCAGCAATTCCTCAATATTTCTGTCAAGTCTTGGATTTCTCCAGCGGCTCCAGTTCCTTCCGCCCAAAACACCAATGGGTGTATATTCAGAGGAATGGAAAGGTGTAAGGAAGTTGGAAAGGTCAGGGTGGCCGCCCCAGGATTCAATATTCCAGAAAAGCTGACCGTCAAATTCTCCAGGACCTGTAAAAGAGCCGGCATCAGTAGTAACATTCAGAATTGCGTCAATGCCGAATTCCTGCCAACATTCTACGATCATTGCTGCAGCACGGTTAAGGCCCGGGTTACTGGCTTCTGTATGTCCCAGTAGTACAAATCTAAATGGCTCGCCATTGGCAAATTGCCATATTCCCTGTGCATTCCTGCGCATACCGCCCTTGATCATAAGTTTTTCTGCTGCTTCAAGATTATAATGATACCAGCCAGCACCTACATCTCTTCTTATATCAGCAGGATTTGTAGGAACAACATCTCCCAAAACCTGTCTGGCAGCCTCTGCTATTGCTATGGTTGCATCGGGGTTATAGGGCCTGAATGTTGTGCCATCTCCCAGATCAAGGGTATAGTTCCTTAGGTATTGCTCAAGAGGCTGGAAATAAAGCTGTGGGTACATACCGGTAGGCGGAACATGAAGTGCTGAAATTGTCATGGCTCCTCGGGCTGCTGCCATGGCTACTCTTGTGATATCAAGTGACAGGGTAAGGGCCCAGCGTACATCCCTGTTATTAATACCAGGCCTGTCATTATTCAAAACAACTGCTACAAGGGTTGGATCAGGATGTCCCCATGGGAAATCCGGGAACCAGGTTTTGGATGTAGGGTGGGTACGCCTTAAGGTTATGGCACCTTCAACAGTTATATCGTGAATCATGTCAAGGTTATTGCTGCGCATGGACATAACTTTTGTATCACTGGAACCAGCATCAATATACATGGCGTATCTTGGTGCATGCTCAAGGCTGCCAAGGCGAGCCAGAGTTGTTCTCTGCCAGTCCTCACGTTTTTCCCAAAGATACCAGTGGCCCTGGGGATCAAAGTCTTTAAGCACATAGGGACCTAATGAAACCAAAGGATAATTATTAAAGCTGGCTGGATCCTCTACTCTTTCAAATATATGCTTGGGCATAATAAATGTTGCATCCCAGCGCACTACAAAGTTTGAATGGAAGCGGGAGTTGGGGTTTGTAAGATAAATCTTTAATTCAAAATCATTTATCTTTTCTACCCTGTCTACCCATACCCTAAATGTAGGTGTGCGGTACATGGCATCATAGGTTTTAAGGGTTTCAATGGTAAAAATAACATCATCTGCTGTAAACTGTACGCCATCACTCCAATAGATGCCCTGGCGCAGCCTTATTGTCAATTCTGTAAAATCACTGTTATAAATCGGCCCTTCTGATGCAAGAGCATTTTCCCAAACACCGTCAATACCTGCGTTGGGGTCAATATACCAGAGTGCATCAAGAGCAAGCTGCTGCAAGCCGCCCATAAAGCTGGTATTCCAGCCACTCCAGCGGTTAAAGTATTCAGCCGGGTTTGCCCGTCCGCCGGGATTCTCAAGAATAATGGTTTGATTGCGAGGTACGTTAGCACCTTCGATCATTCCTTCAGCATCTCTACGACAGCTTATAAAAGCCAATGAAAAAATCATCAGCAATATAAAGGCCAGAAATACTGATTTCTTTAGTCCATTCATATAATTCCTCCAAAAAGATTTTATGCTTTTTTACAAAAGCTATTCATAATATTATTGAGGAATATTTTTTATTTGTCAATAAAATAATTATATATCAACATCGTTGATGTATAAATTTCAGTTAAGCAATATCAATAATTTTTTCAACTATTTTCAACTAAATATAAACAACCAATAAAGATATTAATTAATTTTGCTTCCCCAAATAGAAATCCCTTGGTTTGACATGGCAGAAAAAGTTATTACAAACATTCCAGCATCTTCATCCCACTGATGGCTTACAACACCTTTATAAGTGATGCCATCTATGATCAGGTCAATAAAACGATTATCGCTCTGATATGACCACCTTCCCCTTTTTGCACCGGAAATTGTGCCATTCCTGTTAAGCTGAATTTGGACTGAATGGGAGATAGCAGCGCTTATTTCCCTTTGGTGTACTATAAATCTGTATTCTCCGATTATGTCTGCATTCGTATAATTTAATAATTCCTGGTTTGAGTAACGATGTGGAGCCACAACAAACCATCCATCTTCATTTAAAAACATTTGATGCACCCTAACCCTGTGATACTCACCGCGGCCTGTAAAACGGGTGTGAAAGATCAAAAAATATTTTCCGCTTTCTTCATCCCTATACACAGAATTATGCCCAGGTGAAACATAACCGTTTGACATAAACTGATGGTTCCTCATAATAACTGAACCAAAACGCTCAGCAGCCCTATCATCAAAAAAAGAACCTGGCGGGCCTTTTGTTTCGATCATTGCCTGCCCGGAAGCATCGTAGTAAGGGCCATTGGGCCTTTCTGAACGCATAATGCGCATATTATAACCACCATCAGCTGTTAAACCGCCGAATGTTAAAAACATATAGTAATACCCGGTTTCAGGGCTAAAAATAACATAAGGCCCTTCGATCCTAAGATGATTTTCTCCAAGCATCTTTTCGCCATAGCCCTGCCCCTCAAAAGGAAAACCAGTCTGAGGATCAAGAGCCAATATAAATATCCCTCCGGAATATGAACCATACATCATCCAGAGCTTGTTATCATTGTCAAAAAACACATGGGGATCAATTACATTTGGGTGTATATTTGCATTGTAAAAAAGACCATCATGGTTTGGTTGGCCCCTCATCCCGGATCTCAAGATTATCCCCAGATCTTCAAAAGGTCCTTCAATAGAGTCTGCAACTGCAAATCCCATGGCAGAAAGCGGGCTGTCTCCGCGGCAGGCATTATAGTAAAAATAAAAACGGCCGTCTTCGAGCTGGATCATATCAGGCGCCCAAAATGTATGTGATTGCGCCCATTGCAATGTCTCTGCGAACTTTTCCTGTGCATTCCCAAAAATCGGGTGAATTCCCGCAGCACTGCTTGCTACTTGAGTCCAGTTCATAAAATCTTTTGTCCTGGCAACTGCAAGATGGGAACCGAATACATAAAAAGTATCACCAACCCTTATAACAGAAGGATCGTGAACAGTTACATCACTAAAAACAGGTTTTTCAAAATCTGCAAATGATAATCTTTCACTTTCATTCATGTAACTGCATCCTGTTAGTAATAATATTGAAAAGATAGTAATCTGTATTGTTATAATTATACGCTTCATAGGCAGGTTTTCATCAATTATAATCTCAGCAGTTAAGCTGCTTTTATCTTTTTTCTTCATACATTCTAAAACCTTAAAATACTAAGTGAATGGGGAGGAAGGATAATTTCATCTTCCAGCCTGTATTCCTTTACAATAAGTTCTCCAGGCACTGCGTCATTCCTGTCAATATCATTATAGGAATCAGGATTATTGCCGGAGAGGGTTTGAATTGTATACTTATTGGGTATTTTTTCTTTAGACCAGGTGAGGCTAAGGCCATGTTTGTTTACAGGGTCTTTATTGACTGCGGCAAGAGCAATTATCCCGTCAGAGTCCAGGGTAGCCAGGACATCAAGTGCAGGGGTTTCAGTGGGAATGCCTTCCTTGCTGCGGACTTTCAAAACCGGAACAGCTGAAGTAAAAGTATCCAGAACTGTATCTCCAAGTCCATTCACGTACATATCAAAAACATGATAGGTGGAACGCAGCACTATCCCTTTGTTATGTGTAAAAACAAGGCCGCGGGTATTTACCATGGGTGCAAAATTTGTCATACCGATAATGTCGCAGTTGCGGTTTGCCATATTAAGGAAACATGCGCTGAACACCGCATCCGCCATGGTATAGCGGCTGTTCTCGTCATTAAGATCGCGGGGTTTAATGTAATCGTCAGCAGAAAGACCTGAATCTACATTCGGATGGTGCCAACCCCTTAAGTTCCACTCGTCAAATGCGATGCGGATCTTTTTGTCCAGATCCATGGCAGCAAGAAGCCCACGCACTTTTTTGACCTGGCTGTCCAGGGTATTGGTAAAGGCCATGCAAGACTGGAAATCCGCATAATCGTTTTTCTGCCAGAGTCCATCCCAATACTGGTGAATGGAAATCCAGGAAAGCCTCTCGCCGGCGTTTTGTAAAAGATTTATATTCCAGTCAAGGTCAGCCAGGGCTGCTGCGGAAAGCTCAATACCAGGGTCAACTCGCTTCATCATTTTTGCAGATTCACATACAAGACGGCCCCATTCTATAGCGGATTTAGCGCCGATTTCACCGCCCAGATAGTTCTCGTTACCTATGCTCCAGTATTTAACATTGAATGGTTCTGTGTGATTATTACTTATGCGCAATTTTGCCCATTGGCCTTCATTCTTCAAATTGCAATATTCAACCCAATCGCTCATCTCCTCGGCAGATCCGCTTCCGGCATTTGTGCAGATATAGGGAGCGCAGCCAAGTTTGCGGCAGAACGCAATGAACTCGTCAGTGCCGAATGTATTTGGTTCTTCCACACGCCAGGCCTTGTCAAATGCCGGAACGCGTTTTGGTCCTATTGCGTCCTTCCAGTGCCAGGCAGATACAAAACACCCTCCGGGCCAGCGCAGTACAGGCGCCTTAATTTTATTGAGTGCCTGTATAACATCAGTTCTGAATCCGTCATTGTCTGACAAGGGATGTCCGGGCTCAAATATACCGCCATAAATCTGGCGGTGAAAATGTTCTATAAAGTGACCGTATATCATGGGATCCCGTTTCCCCAGAATACGATGGGTATCTATGTGTAGTTTCATTGATTTACTATCAGGCGAGTTTAATGAATTGTCAAGGAGAAAATAAAAGGACGCTGCGAAAAACTTTCGCAGCGTCCTAAAGATATTGTCCAAAATACACCATAGAAAAAAATATGGAGGAGTTTTCCGGACGCAACCTTATTCCTGTTTAAATTATTTTGCAAATTTATATACTTGTCAAGAAAAATAATATGTATCAATAAGATTGATTTATAAAAATATGCTGATTACTCCAAAGTAAAAGAAGCTATAGTGGCAAGCCCCTTGCCTTTATATACAAAGTAAAGTGCATGAATTCCGTCTGGAATTATTATATCAGAGGAGAACTCCTTCCAGATATTGGAAGAAACTATCTCAATGGTCCCAAGAGGAGCGCCATCCCAGGAAAGTCTAAGTTCAAACAGGCCGCGGTTATATCCCCGCGTCTTTACTTTGACCTTGCTTACACCCTTACAATCAAAAGATTTAAAACCTATACCGCAGTTATCCTGGATATTTGTAACAAAGCCCTGCTCTTCATCTCCATCTCTTCCATCCTGGGTTATTTTGGGAAGACGCGGGTTATGCAGGGGCCAGTCAGGGCAGGGTAAAAGGCTGTCATCCATGCAAAATAGGTTGCATGCAATATATGCCGGGTATTCACCACGTCCTATAAGCGGCTTGCCATTTGGCCCGCAGGAACTCATCTCCACCTGCTGGATTGAGCCGTCATTTTTAATTTCAATTGGTTCAAGACATTCCTGACGGCTGAATTCAGTCCCGTTTGTATGCCTGTGGTAAAACACATACCATTTGTCTTTTATGTCCACTATGCTTCCGTGGTTATTGCCTCCGCAGTTCATGGGTTTTTCGGCAGGCTTGTATGTGTCTATATTAAGGTCAACATTGCTTACAATTACACCGCGGTACACAAAATCCCCCAGCGGATTTTTGCTTGTTGCATAACACAGTTCATGCATGGCAATGGAAGAATACACAAAATAATATGTATCTCCGTGTTTTCTTATGGAAGAAGCCTCGAAAAATTCATGGCCCTCGAACCCGCTGCCATTACTGTAAAACTTGCCAGGGACAACAACAACAGGGTCTGTAAGTACGGTCAGCATATCAGGCCCAAGCACAACAACTGTAGCTCCTGTTCTGGATTTGTCTCCATGCACACATAAACCTGTGTAAAGATATGTTTTTTCGCCTTCTGTTAAAACACCAGGATCAAACTGGGGTTGATCGCCTTTGCGCCTTCCCAGCATGGTTCCATCAGGGTATTGTACATACCCAAGAAACTGGAATTTGCCACTCGGGGTGTCACACACTGCAACAGAAACAACATCCACTTTATCAAGCACATAATAAAGATAGTACCTGCCATCCGGCCCCTTTGTTAGATCCGGTGCATAAAGACACATGCTGCCATCAGTATTAAATGGATCATCTGTTTTTTTAAAAATAACACCCTCATACTGCCATTCGCTTAGATCGTCTATTGAAGCTGACCAGCACACATAGTCGTTCATACAATACACATAACCATTAAAACGATCGTGGGAGCCATATACATAGACCCTGTTGCCAAAAACATAAGGTTCACCGTCAGGTATGTATTCCCATGAAAGCAGATATGGATTAAAGCCCTGTTTTTTCATTAATATTTTACCATTTTAAAGTTTGTTTAATTGGTATCATCAGTGTACATTCTCAGGTTTATATCCTGATCATAATCACCAAAGCCCTTGCCAAATATATTCACACCGCCTATATACTTGGCATAATTTGCTATACCAATACGCACTTTTATTGAATGATGCTTGTTTAGTTTTAGATCTCCCAGATTTACTTCTGACACCTTTTGCTGGTTAATATATGTACCATTATCTGTTACTTCCCATCTTGTAAGAATACCATATTGGGAACCTCCCAGTTTCCAAAATAAAGGGGTAAATTTGCCTCTGCGGTCTCCAAAATCTCCGGGAGATGTCCAGACACCAATTTCTTTTTCATTAATCCAGACAGCAATGTCAGAAGGCCAGTCTAAATTGGTTCCAGGCACTTCTGAACTCATTTCCATGGAAATCTCAAGCTTTTTTATGGATTTTTTTTCCAGGTAAAGTGCATTGTTTGGGAATTTATACTCTACATAGCCTTTTCCAAACCAGACCAAAGCAGCTTTTATACGTTCCGGAGAGAAAAATGTTCCAGGAACATCAAGGTAACCAATAATGCCAACCTGGCTGCACAGGCCGCAGGGTATTGATACATCATAGGAAGTAAAAAGCCCTACCGGCATCTCTACTTCTATTGCGTCGCTGTCTTTTTGAGATACAAGGGGTTTAAAATTAACAAGAATTTCCTTATACTTTGCTGTACAGACTTTCTGGCCGCCCTTGACTCCATTTGCACTGTGGCTGTCTATAAGACCTGCTTCTTCAAGGGTAAGTATACTGGTAGTGGCTGTTGATTGGGGAATCCCAAGTTCACGGGCTATATCTGTTACATTTAATTCCTGATTCTGCAGCAGTTCAAGAATTCGCACGCGAATATCTGTTCCAAGACTCTTTAGAATTCTTGTGCCATTTGTAGAATCAATAATTAGGGATTTTTGTTCCATATGATTTTACTTATTGTTTTACTTTGATCCATAAATAATGACTTTATCATGCTTATTTGATACAGTCCAGTATATTGGCGGGGTTAAAAAAGTATAAAAAGTAATAAAAAGCTTTTGATAATATTTTTTGGTCAATTGCTAATATCACATGAGTAAAATAAATTGTCAAGATTTTACATATAAAAAAATGTGGATAAACTGTTAATAAAATTCTTGAGATTTTGGAGAATTTAGATAGTTGTAAGCAGTGTATGATTTTTTTCATTTTTTTTTGGAAAATATATTTATTAATTATATAATTCATTGTATTATAAAGAATTATAGGATTTTACTATTCAAAATATAAGGTAAAATTATCAAAAAAAAACAAAAATCAATATTTTGGGGCTTACATGAATTCGTATATTGTTGATAATATGTTAATAAACCAGAAATGCATAAGGAAAAGCCATGGCTGATTGGGATTATAAATTATTTTGGGATGAAACAATAAACCAGCTGCAACAAACATTGGGAAAGGGGGAATACACAATATGGTTGAGCAATCTAGAATATTTAAGGGCAAATGAAACAGAAATTTTTGTTTCTGTGCCGTCCTCTTTCTTTAAAGAGCAATTTAGCGCCTTATATCATGGTAAACTTGAAGAAAAACTTCATGAATTGACAGGAAAAAGCATATCCTTAGTATTGGAGCTTGTGCCTAAAGCTCAAAATAGTACAAATAATGAAGAATCGAGTCAAAAAACAAGCAATAAAGCAAGCCAAAACCAAAAAAATGGCAATATAATAGAAAAAACAATAAAAAGTAAGGGCAGGCATCCGCAACTTAGGGAAGAATTTATCTTTGATAATTATGTAATTGGCGAAAATAATAATTTTGCAGCAAATGCAGCCCTGGCAATAGCCAAAAATCCGGGAACTGCCTACAATCCTTTCCTTATTTATGGTGGTGTTGGGATGGGAAAGACCCATTTAATGCAGGCCATAGGCAATTCTATCCATGCCAATTCAGAAAATAACATTATTTTTATAACAGCAGAAAATTTTACAAATGAATTCATCGCATCTTTAGGTGTTACCGGGGGGCCGAACAAAATGGCGGCTTTTAAGAATAAATACCGCTATACTGACGTACTTTTGATCGATGATATTCACTTTTTTCAGGATAAACCCGGTGTACAGGAAGAATTATTCTATACATTTAATGCCCTGATGGACCAGAAAAAACAGCTTGCCTTTACCTGTGACAGACCTGCTTCAGAACTTAAAAGCATGCATGAACGTCTAAAAAACCGCTTTGAATCATGCCTTAATGTTGATTTACAACCCCCTCTTTATGAAACACGCTTTGCTATCTTAAAATCTTCTGTAAAACAACAGGATGTACATGTACCTGATGATGTTCTGGATCTTATTGCCAAAAACATATCCTCCAATGTACGGGACCTGGTATCTGCCCTAGATAAGCTTTTTGCCTATGCCAAATTGATGAACCAGCCTATAAGCCTTGAAAATGCCCAAAGAATACTGCTGGACTTCTTTAGCCCAAGAAAACAGGCCAATATTTCCATTGAACAGGTTCAAAAATTGGTGGGAGACTATTTTAAAATATCTCCTATTGATCTTAAAGGTAAGAAAAAAACCAAAAATATAGTTTTTCCGCGCCAAATTGCCATGTATATTGCCAGAGATATGACAGATTACTCATTAACAGAAATTGGAGAGGCTTTTGGAGGCCGGGATCACGCCACAGTTATTTATTCCTGTGATAAAATAGAAAATCAGCTGCGTACATATCCAAATCTTGAATCAACTCTTCAAATTATACAGCAAAAAATTCGTGAATCAAACATAAAGAGTTGAAAAAGTGTTAAAAAACATATAACAAAATAAATAAGAACTATAACTGGCTATATACGTTAATAAAATGTGTGTTTTATACACAGTTTATTAATTTATAATTATATATATAATAAGTAATTAGAATATTTTTAAACAATTTTTATGCCTCTATTACTATTATTACTATTATATATTATAATATAGTATATAGTAAAGAAAAACTATTTATGTTAAATATATTTAGAATGAGGAGTTTAAAATGAAGTTCACATGCAACAGAAATGTCCTTTTCAAGGAAATATCAATAGCAAATGAAATAATTGCTTCCAAAAATGCAATATCAATACTCTCAAATATTTATATGGAAGCTTTAAATGATGAGCTTATTATAAAATCCACAGATTTAAAGGTAAATTTCGAGACAAAAGTACCTATCCAGGTTGAACAGCCAGGAGCTATAACGGTTTATGGAGATAAATTTTTTGGAATTCTCAATTCAATACCTGAAGGAGAAATTGAATTTGAGCAATCAGATGGAAAAATTACCATAAAAACCATGGTAAAAAAAGCCAGATTCCAGCTAAAAAATACTACATCGGATAAATATCCTGAATTTACAGTGACAGAAAGTAAGTTCTTTGAAGTACCTATAAGGGATTTTAAGGATATGATAAATGAAACTGTTTTTGCGGTTTCTGATGATGAAACTCGTTATTTTATGAATGGTGTTTTTTTTGAAAAAATTGAAGATAAGCTTATAATGGTTGCTACAGACGGACGCCGTTTGGCTTATATAAAAAAACCAGCCCCGGATATTGATGATTTTGCCGGCATTATTATTCCTCCAAAAATTTTAAATATAATTATGAAAAGGGCCGGAGATGAAGGAATGATAAGCATTTCTGTAACTGATAAAATTATATTTATCAAGTTTGGTTCATATAAACTTTCTTCAGTTCTTATTGATGGTCAATTTCCAAATTACAAAAGGGTAATTCCTGAAAATCAGGAAAATTCATTTACAGTTAAGCGCCTGGAAATGCTTGATGCATTGAAAAGGGTTTCTCTTCTTGTAGAGCAAAAGTCGCACAGGGTCTTCCTCAAGCTTGAATCCGGAAAGGTTTCTGTTTTTTGCGAAGAAAACGAAATTGGCAATGCCCATGAAGAAATTCCCTGTAAATATGATGGAAATGAAGTTTCCATAGCTTTAAATTACCGTTATATTGAAGAACCTTTAAAGGTTATTAATAGCGAAGATATCTATATACAGTTTACAGAACCTACAAAAGCCATAACAATTAATCCATTGCCGCAAGAGGACTTTTTTCATATTGTAATGCCCATGCAGCTGGATTGATTTTTTACTATTTATGGCTTTTAAATCCCTTAGAACCGCTTCTTTTCGTAATTTAAAAGATACAGAAACAAATATAAACAGCAAAGATATTTTTCTTATAGGGGAAAACGGTCAGGGGAAAACCAATTTTATTGAAGCTCTTTATTTTTGTTCATACGCTTCTTCTTTCCGGGGAGTAAGAGACAACGAGCTTGTGCGCATTGGAGAAAAAGACTGTTCTGTATCAGTAAATTTAGAAGGAACTGTAAATACCCGCTTAACTGTTTATTATAAAGATGGAAAAAAAAGTATTAATTTTGATGGAAAAAAAATGGATGACAGAAAAGACCTTCTTTCTATAAATCCATGTATTGTTTTTTGTCACGAGGATATGGAGTTTGTTTCCGGAACTCCTGAAAGAAGACGCTGGTTTTTTGACCAAACTCAAAGTCTTTGGGATCCCCTATACCTTGATGATTTAAGAAGTTTCCGCAAGGTACTTAAAACACGCAACAATCATCTTAAAAATTATCCGGCTAAAAATTCCAAAGAATTTATCGCCCTTCTTGATGCGCTTGATCCGCAGCTTGTCCAATATGGTTTTGAATTGATGAAAAAACGCGAGCAAGCAACAGAAATATTTTCCCAAATACTGGAACCTCTTTATAAAGAAATATCCGGCATTGATAATATTACAATTCGTTATACCCCGTCCTGGAAAGAAGATAATATCGAAGACATTAAAGCCGGGCTTTTAAACCGCAGGGATGCGGATATTTCTTTTGGGCTTTCTCTTTCAGGTCCTCACAGGGACAGATTTTTGTTTATGCGTCACGGAAAGGAATTTACAGGCAAGGCTTCTACAGGGCAGCGCCGGCTTTTGGCCCTTCTTCTCCGCTTAGCCCAGTCAAATATTTTTACAATAAAAACCAAAAAAAAACCTGTATTTCTTCTTGATGATGTGCTTTTGGAACTGGACGGAAATAAAAGGCAAAAGTTTATTACTTTAATGCCGGAATATGATCAGGCTTTTTATACCTTTCTGCCGGAAGAACCATATAAGAATTATTGCAAAGAAGATACCATCATATATAAAGTAGAAGATGGAACGCTTATATGGGAAAAATAAGTAAAGCCGGGGATCTTATTTCCGGATTATTCAGACAGCACTTTGATGAGGAAACACTTGCCCAGGCACGCAAGACAGCCGGGCTTTTTGGTTCATGGGAAGAGATTACACAGCGGGCAAAAATTAATTCTGCTTTTGACCATTCCCGGATCAGGGAATTTGAAAAAGGCGTACTTGTAATAGAAGCCGAACACCCTGGCTGGGTTCAATTACTTCAAACAAAACAGAATATTATTTTAAACATATTACAAAAAAAATACCCGGACATGAAAATACAGGGCCTTTGTTTTTACCTTAGCAAAGCTCCCTTCCCCGGCACCCAAGGCGTTGCTGTCGGCGAAACCGATTCTGCCAGCTCCGGCGATTCCAGCGACGCGGCAAGCCCCACCAATGCTAGCGCTGACATTGAGCTGCCCGCAGCGCCTTTCAGCGAAACAAGGCTATTAAACAAAGAGCCTGTAATAACAGAAGAAAACAGGGCAATACATGAGTCCTTTCTAAAATTCAAAAAAGTAATTGAAAAACGCAACAGGAGAAACCCGCATAAATAAACACAATATGCATTATTCCAACTGCCTTTTATGCCCGCGGCGCTGCGGCGTTGACCGTAATGCTGGCAAACGCGGCTTTTGCGGAGAAAGCGCAGAACTAAGGATTGGCTTTGCAGGGATTCACATGGGCGAGGAGCCGCCAATTACAGGGGATGGCGGTTCAGGAACTGTCTTTGTTACAGGCTGCAATCTGGGCTGCGCTTTTTGCCAGAATTATCAAGTGTCTCAAAAAGGCATGGGGCGCACAGTCAGCGCCGCGGAGTTTGCAGAAATCTGCCTTGCCCTCCAGGAGAAAGGTGCGGAAAACATTAACATTGTAACAGGAAGCCACGCAGCCCCGGCACTTGTCTGTGGAATAGAGGCAGCACGCAAAAAAGGGTTATCCATACCAGTGCTTTGGAATTCATCAGGGTATGACGGAATAGAAACTCTTGAAATTCTAAAAGATTTTGTTGATATATATTTACCTGATTTAAAAACCCTGGACTCTAAAATTGCCGCAATGTTTTTTGGCGCAGCTGATTATCCAGAACACGCAACAGCAGCTATTCTCAAGATGATGGAAAACAGCAATAACAGGGTGATAATACGCCACCTTATTATCCCGGGATATTTGGATAATACCCAACAGGTTCTTCGCTGGTTTGCTGACAATTGCCAGGGCAGATGCCAGCTTTCACTTATGACCCAGTATACTCCGGTACATGCGCAGTCTTCAGATACCAGCGCATCTCCTGACCGGGCTATTCCCAACAGCTTTCTATCAGAAGATGAATATGACAAAGTTATTTCCATGCTTGACGAATTTGGCATTGACGAGGGTTTTTGCCAGGAACTTGTAACAGGCTCTGACTGGCTGCCGGACTTTAATCTTCCCAACCCTTTTTCTTCAGACCTTTCTTTACCAGTCTGGCATTGGAAAGCTTGATCGGATTTTTAGCACGCAGAGACGCAAAGATCGCGGAGCTCACGAAGAGGATGATAAATAATGACTATAGCTTATCGCATATTTTTTAATTTATGACCAATGTAGAAAAGAAAAGCACTGGTTAACAATAAAGCTACGGTTAATATAATTCGCCAAGCCATTTTTTAACCTCCTAACCAAGTCTTAATTATATCAATAACAGAGATTAAACCCAATATACCGACTCCTGTTGCCACTCCAACCGGGAATAGCGAAGAACTTATAATCGGTGCTTCATTTTAATTTGTGATATCAGTATAAAATTCTTTTTCCTTCTCTGTGGTCTTTGCGCCTTGGCGTCTTTGCGTGAAAAAAACCGACAAATGCCTTTGTATGAAGGCTGGTATAATTTACCATTCTGCATTAATATAAATAATGACTTTGTTTCGTATTTCATTAACAAAATTTGAAAAACCCTCATTTAAAAATAATACAAAAAGAGCTTTAAGGGAATTTCACATAAACAAGGATGTCCGGGAGAGCTGCGGCTTGGAAGGCAGCCTTTTTTCACTTAGCGGGAATGTAGTAATTGCTGATATAAGGCAGGCGCGCAATCTTGCCATGCAGCTTAATTCCAAACCAGAGATTGTCAACAATCCAGAACGTTCAGTCAAGGCTGGGCAGCTCAATGCCATGGGCTTGATCGACGAGATACTTCATTTTATGGTCGGCCTTTACAAGGAGCAGATTCAGAATGATGTTTTTGAAACAGCCCTTGAGAGGATAGGCCAGAACCTTGGTCAAAAAGAAACAGAAAGGTTGCTCAATACCTTTGGCACGCAATTTCCGCCAAAAATGGTATATTCCGGAAATTCCACTGTCGAACAATACCTTGCTTCAAGCGAACATGGGGAAAGCTGCCGCGCCCTAAGCCTTGAAGAAATACTTCTCCTTGCTTTGGCAAATCTAAACCCGGCCTTTAAGCCATTTAACTTTCTTTTTAATGATTCCGGCCTTTCAGAAAAATCAATTTACCCAGGAGCTGTGGAGGAGCTAAAAGCTCACCTTGCAAGCCTTCCTGTTTTTGGCCCTGACGGCATGAACCTCTGGGACCTGTTAAGGGCGCCTGCCCTGGCTTCCCCTGATTCCCTTTTGGGCCAGCTTGAGTATATGCGTAAAAATTGGGGGCTTTTGATAGGCAAGTTTATTGGCAGACTGCTTACAAGTCTTGATATTATCAAAGAAGAAGAAAAACCATACTTTGGCGGTCCTGGCCCCTCATATGCGCCGGATTATTCATGGCTCGAACACGAGTACGAGGCTTTTTCTCCTGACCAGGAATGGATGCCCCGTACTGTGCTTATGGCCAAAAGCACCCTTGTCTGGCTTTATCAGCTTTCGCAAAAATATGGCCAGGAAATCACCCGGCTTGACCAGATACCTGACGCAGAGCTGGACGAGCTTGGCCGCCGGGGCTTTACAGGGCTATGGCTTATCGGGCTTTGGGAGAGAAGCCAGGCCAGCAAGACTGTCAAGCAATGGACAGGCAACCCAGAAGCAGCTGCCAGCGCCTATAGCCTTTATGACTATGATATAGCAGCAGAGCTTGGAGGCTGGGAAGCTTTGGCGCAACTCAGGGATCGCTGTTATCGCCGCGGCATAAGGCTTGGCTCTGACATGGTTCCAAACCATACTGGTCTTGACAGCCGCTGGATGATCGAACACCCGGACCGTTTTCTGCAGCTCCCCTACCCGCCTTTCCCGACTTACAATTACAGCTGCAATAATCTTTCCGGCAGGGATGATATCACTGTTCAGATTGAAGATCATTACTTTGACCGCAGTGATGCTGCTGTGGTTTTTAAGCGCATAGACAACCATTCCGGTCATACCCGCTATATCTACCACGGCAATGACGGCACCTCAATGCCCTGGAATGACACTGCCCAGATTGACTTTCTTAACCCCGAAGCGCGGGAAGCTGTCATTGCTACTATTGTCGGGGTTTGCCAGCAATTCCCAATTGTGCGCTTTGACGCTGCCATGACCTTGGCAAAGCGTCACATACAGCGGCTCTGGTACCCTGCGCCCGGTCATGGCGGCGATATTGCGAGCCGTGCAGAACACTCCATCAGCACAGAAGAGTTTAACCGCCGCATCCCCAATGAGTTCTGGCGCGAAGTTGTAGACCGCTGCGCCAGTGATGCCCCTCATACCCTGTTGCTTGCAGAAGCATTCTGGATGATGGAAGGTTATTTTGTCCGCACCCTGGGCATGCACCGCGTTTATAATTCAGCATTTATGAATATGCTTAAGAATGAAGATAATGCCAAATACCGCTCAACAATAAAAAATACCCTGGAATTTGACCCTGAGGTTTTAAAACGTTTTGTCAATTTTATGAATAACCCTGACGAAGATACTGCGGTTGCCCAGTTTGGCAAGGGGGACAAGTATTTTGGCATTGCAACACTTTTGGTAACCATGCCCGGGCTTCCCATGTTCGGCCATGGCCAGATCGAAGGCTATGAGGAAAAGTATGGCATGGAATACAGGCGCTCTTATTATGACGAAAAACCTGATTCATACCTTGTTGATCGCCACGAGCATGACATATTCCCCCTTATGAAAAAGCGGTATATTTTCTCAGGAAGCGCGAACTTTGTGTTTTATGATCTTTTTAATCCTGAAGGACATGTTGATGAAAATGTTTTTGCGTATTCCAACAGGGCAGGACATCCATCGCTGGGTCCTGGTAATCCAGGCAATGAAGAACAGGCCCTTGTAATCTACAATAACAGTTATTATCAATCTGCCGGCTGGATAAAAAGGGGTGCTGTTGCCATTCCGCAAAAAGACGGCACTTATCGCCAGGACGATCTGTCAACAGCTCTTGGGCTTAATAATAATGACAGGTTTTTTACCCTGTTCCGCGAGCAGAGATCAGGCCTTTGGTTTATACGTTCTTCCAAGGCATTGACCGAAGGCGGGCTGTTCGTAAGCCTTAATGGTTATGAAGCTCAGGTTTACCTTGACATTCACGAGGTTTGTGACAAGGAAGGGGCTTTGCACGGAAGCTGGGATGCCAGATGGGCCCGTTTAAACCATGATCTTAATGGCAGGGGTGCCCATGACTTAAATGAAGCTGCTCTCAACATATTCCTTGGAGAGCTTTACTATCCCTTAGAGGAAGTATTTAAAGTCAAAATCCCCAAAACCGGCATTGAATCCCCGAGCTTTATTAAGGCATTTAAAAAACCAGTCCTTGATTTTGTAAAAACAGCGGAAAAATACATATATGGCTTTGAAGGCGGGTATACTCCTTTTAAAACACTTAAAAAATCCGAGACCATGCCAATAATCAATCCTGATGAGATCTGGAAAAGCTTTTCTGATTTCCTTGAAAGGCTTAAAGATTGCTATGAGCTGCCTGACAAAAAACTTGCAGACAAATGTGGGCTTGCGCCGATTTTGGCTTATGGCATCTTGAGCTTGCTGCGTCAGATTCTTGGTAACTCAAGCGGCGAAGAAGCTGCACAGCTCGCTGAACATTGGCTGCTCTTCCGTAAATTTGCAAATATCTGGGCTGGCCTTGGCATGGATCACGGCGAAGCTTATCGCATAGCAGAAATTTCAAGAGCTGTTTTGACAAGAACTTTCCCGGAATTATCTGTTAAGCCAGAGCCCGCAAAGCCGGGGATAGAGAAACCTGGTGCTGCGAAATCTGGCTCCGCGAAACCTGATATCAAAAAACCTTCTTCATCAAAAGATGCAGACAAAATCATCACAGCCTTTATTCTTGAAAATTACGAATTACCTGATTTTAACATGGTATTTGGCATTAATCATTTTGACGGGGTCACCTGGTTTAACAAAGAGCTATTTGAGCAGGCGATTTTCTGGATAAAGAGATTTATACTCCCTGAGAGCTGCAAGGTTTTTGGAAAAGGCGCTGACACCAAAGAAGATCTGCTGGAAAGGACAAAACTGATTGATTCAGTTTTCAAGCAGCTTAAAAAAGCAGAAAAAGCATCAGGATATAAACTTGATGAATTTATGGAAGCTCTGGTTAAAAAATAGAATTCTGTTTTGAATTAGCCCAAAAAGCTTGAAACTATTTGAAAAGCTTACTATATTATAACATATTATGGCTTCTATTGACAATCAAAAGACTTCTATCCGCAAAATGCGGAATATTGGAATCAGTGCGCACATTGATTCAGGGAAAACAACACTTTCAGAAAGAATTTTGTTTTACAGCAAGAAAATTCATGCTGTCCACGAAGTGCGTGGCAAAGACGGGGTTGGAGCTACCATGGACCACATGGAGCTTGAACGGGAACGCGGCATTACGATTCAGTCTGCGGCAACGCAGGTTAACTGGAAAGATCATACCATCAATGTTATTGATACCCCGGGACACGTTGATTTTACCATTGAGGTAGAACGATCTCTTAGGGTTTTGGATGGCGCGGTTCTGGTGCTGTGCTCTGTTGGCGGGGTTCAGTCCCAGTCAATAACCGTTGACAGGCAGCTTAAACGCTATAATGTTCCGCGCATTGCCTTTGTAAACAAGTGTGACCGCACAGGTGCCAATCCCTTCAAGGTCAGAAACCAGCTTAGGGACAAGCTTGGCCTTAATGCTGTGATGATTCAAATCCCCATTGGGCTTGAAGACAAGCTCGAAGGCATTGTTGACTTAATTACCATGAAGGCTGTTTACTTTGACGGCCCTGAGGGCACTGAGATCCGCTATGCAGAGATACCAGGCCATCTTTTACAAGATGCAGAAAAATACCGCGATGAGCTTATTGACGGGGCCTCGCTTTTCTCTGACGAGCTTGCAGAAAAATACCTTGCTGGTGAAAAAATCCCAGAAGACATGATCCGCGCGGCCATACGCAAGGGAACTTTGGCAGAATCCTTTGTCCCTGTAATGATGGGCTCTGCCCACAAGTTCAAGGGCATACAGCCTTTAATGGACGGCATTAATCATTATCTGCCTGACCCCACAGAAGTTAAAAACTTCGCCATGGACCTTGATAAGAACGAAGCCAAGACAGAGCTTTTTACTGACGAAAAATATCCCACTGTTGCCCTTGGCTTTAAACTCGAGGACGGCCAGTATGGTCAGCTTACTTATGTGCGTATTTATCAGGGTTCCCTGAAAAAAGGCGAGGAGCTTGTTAACACCAGGGCACGCAAAAAGTTTAAAGTTGGCCGGCTTGTGCGTATGCATGCAGACACCATGGAAGATATAAACGAAGGCGGGCCTGGTGATATCGTAGCGCTTTTTGGTATTGAGTGTGCTTCTGGTGATACATTTTGCGGGGGTAGCTTAAATTACGCCATGAGCTCCATGTTTGTACCTGAGCCTGTAATATCCCTTGCAATCAACCCCAAGGACAAAAAAAGCGCAGACCAGCTTGCAAAAGCCCTTAACCGCTTTAACAAGGAAGACCCCACATTCAGAACCTATGTTGATCCAGAATCAAACCAGTGCATAATTCAGGGCATGGGCGAGCTTCATCTTGAAGTCTATGTTGAAAGAATGAGGCGCGAGTACAAGTGCGAGGTAGAAACAGGCATGCCCCAGGTTGCTTACCGTGAAACAATTACCCAGCGCGCTGAATATAATTATACCCACAGAAAGCAAACCGGAGGTTCCGGGCAATTCGGCAGGGTGGCAGGTTATATGGAACCCTTTATCGACGGCGAATATGAGTTTGTCGACAATATCAAGGGCGGAACCATTCCCACTGAATATGTCCCTTCCTGTGACAAGGGTTTTAGGGAAGCTGCAAAAAAAGGAAGCCTTATTGGTTTCCCGATTCTGAACATACGCTGCGTTATAAATGACGGTCAAAGCCATCCTGTAGACTCTTCTGATCTGGCTTTCCAGCAGGCAGCAATCGGCGCATTCAGGGAGGCTTACAACAAGGCAAAGCCATGTATAATGGAACCCATAATGAAAGTCTCTGTTGAGGGGCCTACGGAGTTCCAGGGCAATATATTCGCTTCCATAAACCAGCGCCGGGGCATTATTTTATCCTCTGTTGAAGACGGGGTTTTCTCAAGGGTGGAAGCTGAAGTACCATTGAGCGAGATGTTTGGGTATTCTACAGCGCTGCGTTCCATGACCCAGGGTAAGGCTGAATTTACAATGGAGTTTGATAAATACAGCAAGGTTCCGCAGAGTATATCAGAGGCCTTGATGAAGAACCACAAGGAAAAAAAATCATAAGGAAAGATCTATGGTAAAGGAAGAGCTTGTTCAGCGCAGTCCTGTCCGCGTTTTTATGAAATCAATTAAAGGCGGGTTATTGCCCGGAGAATTGGGCATTGTCGCGTCCCTATCCGGCATTGGCAAAACTTCGGTTCTGGTTCAGATAGCCCTGGATAAACTGCTCCAGGGTAAAAAGGTGATTCACATTTCCTTTACACAGCATACAGACTATGTTCTTGCCTGGTACGAGGATATTTTTAGTGAATTTATCTCAAAGAAAAACCTTGAGCATGAAAAGGATATAAAAGATGATATTGTCAAAAACCGGGTCTTGATGAAGTTCAACCAGGACGGGCTTACAGTTGATCAAATTTTACGGAGCCTTGAGGCATTGATCAAGGATGGCGGTTTTGCAGCTGATGATGTCATTATAGACGGCTATAAGTTTACAACCAATGACAAGGAAAATATATCCAAAATTAAGGATTTTGCAAAAAAGCTTGGGCTTTCTGTCTGGTTTAGCTGCACTGTAAGCGAAACATCTTCTTATGACAAAAATGGAGTTCCTTTGCAATTAAAGGATTATGCTGAGCTTTTTGATGTTATTGTTGACCTTAAACCAAAGCAAGCCCACATTGAGTTTTTACTGGCACGTTCCAGAGATTCAGAAAGCCCGGAAAACCTGGCTCTTAAGCTTGACCCAAAAACATTATTAATATTAGATAATTAAATGGAAGTTATAAGTCATGTCCTGGTTCTTTTTTTACTGATGATTTCAGGGTATATTTGTACAAAACTTAAGATATGCAGTCAGGAAATGGCTGTTATTTTTTCTTCATTTGTTGTCAAAATAACCCTGCCTGCCCTGCTTTTTTCCTCATTTATAAGACCTTTTAGCACTGATCTTTTACAGGAAGCTGGCTATGTTCTTTTACTTTCTGTAATAATTTATGGACTTTCTTTTATAATCGCGTACTTTTACCCCAGGGTTTTAGGAATGAAAGGCCCTGAGCGCGGGGTACACCGCTATGCAATTATTATTTCCAACAGCGGCTTTATCGGTTATCCCATGGTACAGGCCATTCTTGGGCCTTCTTATATGTTTCATGCTGTTATATTTAATATTAACTTCAGTCTGCTGGCATTTTCTGTGTGCGCATGGCTTATAGCAAAAGAAATTAGAACAGCCGGCGGCACACCCATGAAAATCAGCTGGAGATTGTTTGTAAACCCAAGTGTTATTGCTACTTTGCTGGGCATTATATTCTTTATTTTTTCCATTGGGCTGCCGGAAGTGCTTTTTGACAGTATTAAGATGACAGGGGACATCACTTCTGTACTATGCATGTTCATAATCGGTATTAATTTAGCAAAGACAAATGTAAAACACATATTTGGACGCTGGCAGGTTTATTTAACAACATTTATGCGGCTTATTATACTTCCCTTCCTGGCAGGCGTGATTTACTACTTCCTTGGGTTCCGGGGCCATGTTTTTGTTTTATCCATCCTTATAACCGCAATGCCTGCAGGTTTATTTACTTCTATTTTTGCATCTTTATATGATATTGCACCAGAAGAAGCTGGCTCCATTGTCTTTATGTCTACAATGCTCTGCATGATTACCATTCCCATTATTGTTTCCATTGCCTGGCAATTTGCTTGATTTGGCAATTTGCTTTAGCTGGTCAGCCCTGTAAGCCCCCTACGCTATATATAGCGTAGGCCAAACACGGAGCAACACTAGGCAAAATCGGTGACTGACACCACTTTGTAATACAAACTGTAATACAGATTATTTATCTTTATCAGCATAATCAACCCAGGGGCCTTTTCCACGGGATTCTTCCGGAAGATTGATTCTGTATTGAGGGGCAGTCATATCAAGGCCATGAGCTGCAAAGCAGTCTTGGATATTTTCAAAAAGCTCTGTGTAAATTTTTGGGATCTTGTCTATTTGCTTTGTATAACAATTTATCTGGTATCTGGCATAGAAGTCATCCAGAGCTTTTTGAAGAACAAAGGGTTTGGGACGGTGCAGAACAGAGCTGGTTTTTAGGGCAGCTTCTATTAGAATCTCGTGGACAGTGCGCCAGGATGTCGCGTAATTAAATGTAATCTCGGCATTCAGGATCAAGCCTTCTTCATCTTCATCAGAAGAAGTATTGTAATTAATTACGCTTGTCTGAAGAACCTGCAGGTTTGGAAAAGTGATGTATTCATTTTTATGGGTCTTTATCCTTACCACCATAAGGTTTTTTTCCACCACAAAGCCTATATTTTCTTTAATCTGTATACAATCGCCAACCTTAAAAGGCCTCATATAAGTTATCACAAGACCTGCTACCAGATTCCCTATTGCAGTGCTTGATCCCACAGAAAAAATAATGCCAATCAAAACCGAGACTCCCTGAAAAACCCGGGAATCTGAACCCGGCAAATAAGGGAAGATCATGGCAATTGTAAAGGCATATATCAAAAAGCGGATTATATTGAATGTTGGATGAGCCCATTCATGATGAAATCCCTGGATTTTTAATTTGTTATGGGTGATCCTGTCAGAGAAAAACTTCAAACCCCGCAGTACATATCTTGTTATTACAAGAATTATAATGATCGTAAACAGATTAGGAATATAGCGCACGATTGCAAGACCAATGTTTCTTAAGGGGTTAAAAATAAGTTCATAAAGTGCATGTGCCAGCCCTTGTGTTTGCGGGAAAAAGCTGAAAATTACAGGTATTGAAATAAAAAGCCATATTATAGTGACTATGTATTTAAGAATACGGAGTAAAAATATAATAAAATGAGTAATCTGCTTAGCTGTCAAAAGACGCATTTTATTAATTATTAATGGCTTAATACGGGCATGGGCATTTGCGGACACATGTTTTGAGATTAATTTAAAAAGCAGCCAGATCAATACAATAGCTGTAATTTGAGCTATAAATATCCCTGCAACTATACCAATATTATGTAATAAGTTTATTAAATGTTCATTGTCCATTAGCCAAGAATAGCATATTATATATAATATGAACACTAATAATAAAAATGATAATTATAGTGATAATACAAAAGTCGGCATAGAAAGATGCGATTCATACTATCTTGAAGAATTGATCCCCAGCCTAAAAAGCACGGCAAAAGCAGTTGGAATTCCTGAAGTTTCCGGCAAAACAGTGCTTTTAAAACCCAATATACTCATGGATGCAGCGTCGGAAAAAGCTGTTACCACACATCCGGCTTTTCTGGATGCAGTTATTCAGCTTGTTTGGGAATGGGGTGCTTCCCGCATACTTGTGGGTGACAGCCCTGGACTCCAGGGGCCGAATTTTACTCCCAGGAATTCGGGTTTAATGGATGTTATTGATGAAAACGAAGTAGAATGGGTGGATTTTACCAAAGGAAAGATAGAGCTTAATTACCCAAAAGCAATGACCCACCGCCGTTTTAATGTAAGCAGTGTTATTGAAGAAGTCGATTTAATTATAAACCTTCCCAAGTTTAAGACACACCAACTTATGTATTATACCGGCGCATTAAAAAACATGTTTGGCCTTGTCCCCTCTATTGCCAAAAGCCCCTTCCATGCACGTTATCCAAAAAGAGAGGCCTTTGCTTCCATGATTGTTGACCTCAATCTGGCTATAAATAAGCCTGTTTATGCTTTTATGGATGCAGTAATTGGCATGGAAGGCCAGGGCCCTGGCTCTGGAAACCCCAAAGAGGTGGGGGCTGTTCTTGCCTCTTCAAACTTCCTGGCAATGGATGTGGCTGCCTGTATAATCATGGGTTATCCGCCGGAAAAAATCCCCACAAACATAGCAGCTCTTGAAAGGCGCTTTTGGCTCGAAGATTTTTCTGAGATCGAATACCCTCTTTTTCAACCAGATGAATTAAAAGTCCTTGACTTTGAAAAAATTCATTTTAAAAAATCCGGCTCCCAGCTTGTGGACTTTATACTCCCAAAACCCATAAAAAAGCTTCGTGATTCACTCAACCCCATACCTACTATAAACCGACAGCTTTGCATTCTTTGCGGAGATTGCATAAAAATCTGTGCTTCCGAAGCAATGAGCTATACAGGGGAAGCAAGACAAAAAAAAGTGGAAATAGACCCTCAACGCTGCATACGCTGTTATTGCTGTCACGAAATTTGCCCAGCCAAAGCTATCGAAGTTTGAATCGAAGTATTTTTTGAAACTCAGGCTTTTTTTTGTTTCACGTGAAACATTGATTGTAAATTTAGCGAAAATGCTTGACTTCTGCAAAATTAAATTACAAATTTAAAATATAATAAATATTTAAGGAGTTTTGGAAACCGTTGGTTTCCTTCCGATTTAAAATTTTAAGGAGTTAAAAATGGGTATTATCATTGCTTTACTGATTGGATTGTTGGTTGGCGTTTTGGCGCAGGTTTTTATGGGCGGCAGCCTTGGCTGGATTTTGAGTATTGTTCTTGGCCTGGTTGGCGGTGTTGTCGGCGGATTTATTTTTGGTCTTCTGGGTATTTCTTTGCCCGGCATTCTCGGAGATATAATCGCTGGCGTGGTTGGCGCCTGTTTGCTCCTCTTTGTGGTACGTTTAATTAAAAGATAATTCTGTAGAAATGACTTGGCTTGCGACCCCTGGATTGCAACCACTGGTGACAGTCATCTACGCTATATGTAGCGTCTATTTATATTATCACCACTATATATAGCGTGGGTGTCAGTCGCCCACAAAGCTTATATGCTAATCACCCACAAAATTCTGCCATAAGCTTCCAAAACTTCATGATCAAGGAATTAAACGAATAGGGTCCGCGGGAACCTCAACCGAGCTGCGAAGGTCCCCCCTCTTGATTTCACGGATTTTCGCGGAGGTAATTTCATTATTATCATAACTTTATAATCAGCGTTAATTCGCGTAATTCGCGGACTTAATTCATTAATTCCCTCCAAGCACGGCTTGAATGTATCAAGACCTTTCAAGTATGCTTAGCAAATGAAGATTTGGCTTAAATTTTTTGTTGGCTCGATTTTAGGCATTATTGCCGGGCTTCTTCTGCCATCCAATAACCAAGGTGTTTTGGATGCATTGGCCTGGGTGGAACAGCTTGCGATTGGCATTGGCCGATATGCCCTGGTACCCTTGTTGTTTTTTTCCCTGACCATTGCCATTTATGAATTGCGCCAGGACAACCGTTTCTGGAAGCTTTTACTTCAAACCTTTGTTGTAATTATAGGTTCTGCACTTTTTGTAATAGCTGCTGGTATTATTGTCACTCTTATATTTCCGCCTTCGAGAATCCCCATTTTTATTGAGCAGCAGACAGAAATAATTTCGCTTAATATATCAAATAATATCCTTGAACTTTTCCCGTCAAACATGTTTGCAGCATTGACTGGCAATGGCGTTTATCTTATGCCTGTCTATGTGTTTGCGTTTTTTTTGGGTATTGGGCTTACTTACGAAAAAAATTATACAAAGTCTATTATTTCCCTGATAGATTCCCTTTCACGGATTTTTTATCACGTTACCTCATTTTTTACTGAGATTTTGGCAATTGTTATGATAGCCCTTAGTGCTTATTGGGCTATACGGTTTCATAATGTTCTTAGTACAGAAATGTTTAGGGATATAATCATACTTTTAGGAGTTTTTTGCGTAATACTGGCATTTGGCATACTTCCGCTGTTTCTCTATTTACTTAAACCCAAGGTAAACCCCTGGATAGTTCTTTACGGTTCTTTGGGTCAGGCATTTGCAGGATTTTTCTCAGGTGATATTAACTTCTCCCTTCCTGTTGTATTCAGGCATTTGAAGGGAAATCTTGGAATCAAGCGGCGTTCATCTATGGTAACTGTCTCCCTGTTTTCCATATTTGGCCGCGCGGGAAGCGCCATGACCGCTGCCATTGCCTTTATCGTAGTTATTCAGTCCTATGTAAGCCTTGGGATAACGCCGGCAGATGTTTTATTAATCGGTGCTTATGCCTTCATTATTTCCTTTCTTTTGGCAAGCTGCCCTGGAAACGGGGCCTATGTTGCCCTTGCAACACTGTGCATGTTTTATGGCAGGGGTTATGAATCAGGGTATTTAATCCTTAGACCCATTGCTTTTTTCATGATATCCATAGGAACTTTTTTAGATGTTATGATAAGCACTTATGCTTCCCACGCCATTGCCAAATTCAATGGATTTCAGGAGGATAAGCGGCTGGATCATTTTGTATGAAATATAAGTCTATTCGGGATAAGCTGAATCAGATTATTGCTGAAAGAATACTTATTCTTGATGGGGCCATGGGGTCAATGCTTCAGGCTTATCGTTCTTCAGGCTGTAATGATCAGCTCTGCCTGACAAAGCCGGATATAATTTCCAGTATTCACGAAGCCTATCTGGAAGCAGGTGCTGACATAATCGAGACCTGCAGCTTTAATGCCACTCCAATATCCCTGCGAGAGCTTAATCATCAAAATTTAACCGAAGATTCAGCCCGTGAGATAAGCGCAGCAGCAGCAAGTCTTGCAAGAAAAGCTGCTGACAAGTTCTCTACCCCGCAAAAGCCTTGTTTTGTGGCAGGAAGCATGGGACCTACAGGAAAAAGTTTAAGTTTTACACCTGACCTGGATAATCCCTCCATAAGGCAGATCAGCTGGGAAGAGATGGAAGGGGCTTATTATGAAAATGCCAGAGGACTTATTGAAGGCGGGGCAGACATCTTATTAATCGAGACTGTTTTTGACAGCCTTAATGCCAAGGCTGCGTTTTCTGCAATAAAGCAGCTTTCCAAAGAGCTGGGACAGGATTTACCTGTTATGGTTTCGGCAACTGTGTCTGAAACCGGCCATCTTCTTACAGGCCAGACCATAGAGGCTTTTTGCGTGGCCATGCTTGAGTATGAACCCCTGGCTATAGGTCTTAATTGCTCTTTTGGCCCTGATTTGCTTAAAGGCCCTTTGGAAAGGCTTTCCTCTTACGCTTCCTGCCCTGTGATTTTTTACCCAAATGCCGGCCTGCCTGATAGCCATGGACATTATCTTGATACGCCCCAAACCATGGCTCTGGCAGCTGAAACCTGCATGCAGGCCGGTCATGTAAACATTATTGGCGGTTGCTGCGGGTCAACGCCTGACCATATTGCGGCTTTGGCAGAAAAAGCCAGAAATCATAAGCCGCGCTCCATTCCTTCGCCCCATACAAAAACCCTTCTTAGCGGTACTCAAGTTCTTGAAATCGATGATCTTGATAGTTTCATCAAAACCCAGGCCAAAGAGCATCCCTGGCAGGCAGCCGGGCAGGCTTCAATGCAGACTACTCTGGATCAAGGTAATTACGAAGATGCCATTGATATTGCCCGGGACATGGCGGAAAAAGGCCTTAAAATCCTTAAAATTAACCCTGATAAATCTCCACAGCCGCTAAAAACTCTTGAGAGCTTTATTTTTATGTCAGCAGGGTTTTCTGACCTTGCAAAACTGCCAATTCTTATTGAAAGCTCTTCCATGGATATAATTGATAAAGGGCTCAAGATTTTCCAGGGCAAGGGCCTTTCAAACCATATAAACCCGTAAAAAGCTATTTTCAAAATTCATATAACATTCTCATTTACCCCTAAAGAGCATTTTTCAGATTCCGATACTTGAAATGAAGGTGAATTAAATCATGCACCCGTTGGGTTCCATGGCTTGATTCCTCCCTCACCCTTCCGGGTACGGGTGGGTCGAGGGTTCACAGGCACAATTTTTTAACACGGCATGGATGCCGCGGCGTGTTAGCTGTCATAGGGACAGCAGCGCCGGAAATGCCAAAGGAGTGTTTTTATGATAATCAATCACAATTTGAGCGCAATGTTTGCTGACAGGTCACT
>Ga0099364_10001270_pt1 | contig 42141 bp, 43 predicted proteins | sample TergutTh196P3_FD_73070 | JGI IMG/M metagenome (GOLD analysis project Ga0099364, IMG submission 73070) | Microcerotermes parvus P3 segment gut microbial communities from Pointe-Noire, Republic of the Congo - Th196 P3 | ecosystem: Host-associated > Arthropoda: Insects > Digestive system > Gut ...
TTTTCCATTACAATCAACCTCCTTTAGGCTGATTATACCACATCCGAAGATTTTGTTCATATTTTGTTTACTCATGCGTTTGTCGTGATACGGTCGGTTTGTGTTAAGTATACGTCAAGAAAAAGCAGGCAGAAAGTTTGTTGATTTTTTCGATAACCGGTTATCGGTTATCGGTTATCGAAAAACCGGTGCCGGAGCTTATATACATATAAAGCCGTGAATCGGGTTATCAGCAAATCGTAAAGGAAGAAGAACACATTAGCTGCAACCAAAAGTATCAAGAGCAGGGGTACGCCAAAACTTTCGAATTGATTTATTACATAAGAAAGCCGGAGCACGAAATAAGCAAGGCTGTAGAAAGCGATAAAAACAAAATTAAACCAGATATATTTTATTAAAATAACAATAATGCGAATTGTCGTGTTCCGGACATTTTTTAATCGCTTCGGGTTTAATTCCTCGCAGCTCTGCTGCGTGATTCCCGTAACCTGCGGTTGATACCTCGCGGTCTCTGCCGCGGGGTGCTTCATTGGTTTCATTCTTATTGATTCCAAGGTTGACTTTAGTATAGGGTAATAGCCGAAAAATGCAGCGAAGATCAATGCGGCTTCCCGGTTGATTACGGTAAAATACGACAAAACAGCGACACAGGCATATGACAGCATCGCCCATTTCCGTCCGTATTCAATTATCAGCACGACAAACAAAGCTCCGGAAAGTATGGGTGCGGAAAATGCCGAAAGCGGTGTTAATCCCCCAACCAGCATAACAGTGGCGGAAAGTGCGCTGACAATAGCACAAACCGCGAGTTTTGATGTTTTCTTATTTTCCAACTTAACAACACCCTCGTCCGCCCATACAATGGCAGCAGCAGTCCGCGCACATTAAACCGGCACATATATCACAAATACCGCAACCGCTACTGTTTTGACGGGTTTGAGGGTTGTTGTACTGCCCGTGGGAGCTGCCGCCGAAGTTGCCGCGTTTTTGCCACATAACCCTATTCAATGCAGCCCGGTATTCTGCGTTACCCGGTTCCATTTCGGTTGCGGTCGTCCAGTAAGACGAGGCATCCTCCAGCCATCCGCGTGAGAAAAAAATCGTGCCTTTCAAAAAATACCATTCTCCTTTGCGCAGATGCGGCGGGACACCGTCCAAAAGCTCTTCGGCTTCCACAATACGGTTGTCATTTATCAATGCCCGGATGTCTGAAAGCGGTGAATGATCATGATTTGGTTTGCCGTCGGTATCATACGACCCTGAAGCACTGTTGTAACCCGACCCTCGTCTTGCGTTCATAATGGTGTCGTAAGCGTTGTTTATTTCCTGCGTTTTCTCGTTTGCGACTTTCGCCAACGGACCGCCCTCATAGTTGTCGGGATGGTACTTTCTCGCAAGATCTCTATAGGCTGTCTTTACTTGATCGTCGGTCGCGGATTCGGATATGCCGAGTATTTTATACGGATCAGTCATGGTTGTTTCCTTCTTTTCATTGGGTTTTTTAGGGGGTGTTGAAAAAGTCGCCCGCTAAAATAGAGGATACGGTATTTTTTAAACCTAAATATATAATATTATCCAAAATAGGTTTGGTGTTGTTTATATTCAATAATTCGTATGCGCCTGCTATTTGTGAAACCGTAAGATTGATAACTTCATTGGCGTAAGAATTAAAATCAAGCAAATTATCCTGCTCTATTTTTTTCAGGAACGGGTTAAAATTTCCGGTCTTGCGATCTTTTTGCAAATCATCTAAAGCATCGGTAAAATATACATACCGTCCTAAAAGATACCCGAAACGGTAAAGAACATTTGCCGCTTCATGAGTTTCTTCCTCCTGCTGCTGATAAACAATGTCCGCCAGCTGGCGGCATATCAGTCCCATAGCTTCGGATGTAGGGTGCGCCGCCGCATCTATTCCCTCGAATTTTGATTTTTCGACCTGTTTTTGTAACTCCATTGATTTTGAAATGATGATATCGGTTTGGGGTGCGGTCTTTCTTGCTTTATTTCTCGCCAATGCCGCAAAAGGGTTAAGCAGCCGCATTAAAATTTTACCGAAAAATCCGTTGTCCGCAAGGTTGTCTTTAAGCTTGTAATAAATTATTAACATAGCCGTCGCCGCACAATATTCTGTTATTTTATTGCCTTGCGCGCATACTCGCTTTTTTATAGGGTTCGCTATGCATATCTGCTGTTTGTGCGAAATTTTGTCCTGTGACAGTGACATCCCCAGAAGTGACAGGAAAGTAAAGTCATAATTTAAAGTCAGGCGCGCCGGATGCCCGTAATCCTTTCCGATCTGTTTGCATAGCCCGCAATACACAGATTGATAAGTATCAAATTCACACATTTTCAAATCCGGTTTATACGGCCGAACATACCCGAACACATTATCACTTCCATTTGTTCCATTCTATATTATTTTTCAATGCTGTTTATTACAAAAATGTTTATTTATTGCTAATTTTTATAATAAGCGAAAGAAGATTTTATATATTCTACCACATATTGCCATTTTTCTCGCCCCTCGGCGTACTCCGTAATTGATTTTTGTATTTTTTCGTAAAAGTTAAGCATATGGACTTCCGAAGCAGTTTGGGGGATAAAAGCACCGTCCCGGTAATATTGATAGATCTGTGCCGCAATTCGGTTTTGAGTATTTTGAAGTATACTTTGATAGGGGGGAGTCCAAAATAATTTTTGGGTAAGAAATTCACCGCCGCCGTCCGGAGAAAACAACCATTGCAAGAAATTTGCCGCCGCTATTTTGTTTGCCGCCGGAACCGAAGAATTAACCGCGAAAAAACCGTTGCAGCCAAGCGGAACAGAACGCTGCCGCCAGTTGTTTATTACTATCGGGGCAAAGGCGATTTCGATATTTGGATTTTGTTTATATATTTCGTACAGCATCGAGGTGTCGCCCATGATTGCCGCCGCTGTTTTTTTTGCAAATTCTGATTCCGGATAGGTTCCGGCGGCGTTTTTGGAATTTTTATTAATCAACGAAAATATTTTGTGCAGCCGTTCATTGTACACAAAATCGAAACGTTCGGCTTTGCGTAATTTTTCAGGGGTATCAAACTCAAAAGGAAGAATAAAATTTTCAATACGCACATTTTTTGCCCAGTTAGATTTTTCACCCATGCTAAAAGTTGTGATAAGTTCCGGGAAATCGCCGGAAAGAGATCCTGCGAAAATTTTGTTTTCCAGTTCTCCGATCATCTTTTCAAGCGCATCGAATATTTCAAAATCGTTTGCATCCAGACCTGCCATTCCGAAAATTTCCGTGTTATACAAAAAGCCGTATCCGGTCAAAGATATAGGAAAACCGAAAATTTCATCCTCAACACGAACACTACCCAAAACCCCCGGAAGCACATCCTGAAGCATCAAAGTTTGAAGCCCTTCCAGCTTGTCGGCAAACATAGAAAGGTCGTCTTCGCCGTCTATCATAAATATGTCGGGCGAACCGGAACCGTCCAGCTTTGCGCGAAGTGCTGCTTTGTACCTGCTTTGTCCGATAATATTGAATTCAATACTTACATTCGGATTTTCTTCGGTAAAAGAATCCGCGATTTCCTGCCATACATCAAGGCTTCCGGTTTTCGGATGTTCCGGTTGGCTGATAAAAATATTAAGGGTTGTATATTCTGATTCTATCCCAATTCCGGGAGCGGGAATATTGATATCCTTAACCTCGGCAACACAGGAAGAAAAAAGTAATAACAATGTAAAAACAACTGAAAAAAGGTATGTTTTCGGCATCCGTTATCTCCAAAACCTAAAAATATTCAAAGAGAGTGCAAAAAAGCCGATTGCCCCCAATACCGCGGTGCTTTTATCAGTTTTTGTTTTTCCGCACTCCCTCTATCATTACTATAGACATAATATTTGTAAAATATGTGGAATGCGCAAAAAAAGCGAACATTATGTTCGCTCCGGGCTGCTTTGTTAAACCATTATGGTTTTTAGTGCGGCACCCTGCCGTCTGCGCTCAATTCCGGCTGCCCATGCAGGAGAATCTGCGAAAAACAGGACAGAACACGTTCAAGCGAGACAGGTTATTTTATATGTTTGTTATAGATTGGGACGATCGTCCGGATAACCGCAAACAAGGCAACAAATTCCAAAGGCGAAACAACGGCGGTTTTTATCGCTCTGTTTGTCCACATAATATGCGGCGGTCCCCCTATACCCATTATGCTGAACCACAAACCGGTCAATGCGAAGGTAATCAAAACAGAGACAAGTAATTGCGCAATGAGCAGTCTCAGCATTATTTTTTCTTGCTTATACAAAAAAAATCCAAATATTATCCCCATTAAAAAATAATTAAAAGTGAATCCGAAAAATGGGTTTTCCGTCGAAAAAAGACCGATAATATCGCTTGCCGCTCCGACCAAACCGCCGACTATGGGACCGAAGAGCATTCCAGCCAGCGCGATGGGTATTATAAGCGTGTCGATTTGCAAAGTAGGACTAATTTTAAACGAAATAAAAGCATTGCAAACAACCGCCAGAGCGGCAAGATAACCGGCGGCAGTCAGACTTTTCAGATTCCTTAACTCTTTGAAAGATAATTTCATGTCCGCAATAGTGATAACTAAATCCCTCCGCTGGAACGTGTCCGGCATAATAGCGTATACCGGACACGGACAATAAAATTTTTAACAATCACTTTCCAAATGCTTTCGGTAAAAGCTATTCCTAAACTATTCGTTAATGTACGGCATTAACGCTACTTGCCGCGCTCTTTTGATCGCAAGTGTCATCGCCCGCTGATGACGCGCACAAGTTCCTGTCACGCGCCGGGGGACAATTTTTCCGCGTTCCGATAAAAATCGTTGCAGTTTTGAAATTTCTTTATAATCGATATATTCTGTTTTATTCACGCAAAAAGCACAAACTTTTTTCCGCGCTTTTTTTCCGCGTTGCGGTCTTTCCATGTCAATCCTCCTTAAAAAATAAATCCGGAAATTCGGAAATTCGGTTTCCGATTCTAGAAGGGAAGCCCGTCGTCAGGCTCCACTTCCTGAAAATCAATATTGTCGCCAATAGAAATGCTGGTTCCCGGTTCTGCGGGTTCGTTGAACTTGGGTGCAGAACCCGATGAGGTGCTTTCCGCCTTTGAACCGGTAAAATATGAATTTTCCGCGACGACTTCGACAGCTGTTCGCTTGTTACCGTTTTTGTCTTCGTAGTTGCGCGTTTGAATAGAACCCTCAAGCGCAATCATATTGCCTTTTGAAAAATATTTGCTTATAAATTCGGCGGTATGGCGCCATGCCACAATATTTATAAAGTCTGTTTGCTTTTCCGCGCCTTTTTGCGTGAATCTACGGTCAACCGCTATAGAGAACGATGTAACGGATATTCCGTTCGGGGTTGTCCTCAGTTCGGGATCGGCGGTTAAGCGTCCCATCAATATCGCTTTGTTCATAAAACATTTCCTTTCACAACAGCGTAAAAAATATGCAGTCTTAATATTATTGTTTTTGAGTATTTGCCTAATTCACAGCGGTTAAATAAGACTTTACACGGCTTGAACGGTTAAAACAGTTTATGCGGCTTACTTGCCGTCAACGCGAAGAGTAATCAGCGAGCGTAAAATCCCGTCCGTGATATTGTATACACGGTTGAGCTCCGCCGGAAACGAGGGTTGCGAATCGAATTTATACAGCACATAATAACCTTCGGTTTGGTAATCAATTTCATACGCCAGACGTTTTTTGCCCCATTCGTCAACGCTGACCAGGGTAGCATCCGCCGAAATAATATCGGTAAATTTTTCGACCAGCGCCTTGATTTCCTCTTCGGTTTTTTTCATGCTGAAAATTACTATGGATTCGTACTTTTCACCAAGTTTCGCCATCTTCCTTAGCACCTCCTTATGGACTGTTAGGGTCATAAAACCGTAAGGTGTTCTGCGTTTCACGGTTTTGCGGACCCTTGTTGACTTCACGGTTTATTCCGCGAAGTAAGGAAATGAATCCCTTTATCCCGTTATCCTGTTATCACCGGATGGTTCATAATAATCATAAATAAACCCCGGGACTTAACATTCCGTATCCGCTCTGTAATCTAATGTTTATAATTAAAAACGAGATAAACGCAAACAACCGTCAACCGGAATGTTTTCCAGAATGTTTTACTACTATAACACGCGGTTTCGGTTTTGTCAACGCAGATTTGCCAATAATTTAAATATTTTCTTAAAAACGCTTGATATTTTATCGGTACAATGTTATACTATCTTTCGCATTGAATATTTGGCAAGGGAGGGGTAGAAAGAATGCCGAACATTAAATCTGCAAAAAAGAGGGTAAAAGTGAACGCCGTAAAAGCGTTTCGCAACAAGCGGATCAAGTCGAATTTGAAGACAATCCTGAAAAAGGCGGATGCGGCGATAACAGGCAGCGGAGAAGACAAAAAAGATGCGGTCATCCTCGCGATCAAGACGGTGGACAAAGCCTGTGCGAAAGGCGTTATGCATAAAAACAAAGCGGCACGGCAAAAATCACAGCTTGCCCGTAAATTAGCATCTGTATAAAGGCGGCCGAAGCGACCGAAAAAAACGACCCGGCAGGTTTGTATTATGTGTGCCCGCCGGGTCGTTAGTCAAAAGTATAAGATTGTTTTTGAAAAAATCACTTTTACCGTGGAGTAAAGTCTGTTTGGTAAGGCTCCCGTTTCGCAAACGAAGGTTCCCGTTTCACAAACGAAGGTTTCTGTTTTGCGGACGGGGGAGATTTTTCAAAAGCTGTCTGTTTTAGATAATAATAGACCTCCCCGGGAATTAAAACGTGATGTGTGAACATCATATTTGAGGATAAATTATCGCCGTGTGACGGAAAATCTCCCGTTCATACGTTGCGAATGCTGCGAATTGATTTTCGAGGAGTTCTAATGCAAAAGGATGATAAAAAAATGGCGAATGTTGCGGTTCTGGGGCACGGCATTGTGGGAAGCGGCGTCGTTGAGGTATTGCTGAAAAATTCCGGAATCATCGAAAAGAGATGCGGGCAGGCGATCAACGTAAAATATATTTTGGATATACGCGAATTTCCTGAGTTGCCGTACAGCGGAAAGTTTATCAAAGATTTCGATAAAATAATTAACGACCCCGAAATAGATGTGGTTGCCGAACTTATCGGCGGCATAACCCCTGCGTGTGATTTTGTAAAAGCAAGCCTTTGTGCGAAAAAGAGTGTGGTGTCTTCCAACAAGGAACTCATAGCGAAAAAAGGCGCGGAGCTTTTAAAAACAGCACATGAAAATAATGTTGAATTGTTTTTTGATGCAAGCGTCGGCGGCGGTATTCCGATAATCCAACCCCTTTACCAATGTCTTGCGGGTAACGAAATTGAAGTTATCGCCGGAATATTGAACGGGACTACAAATTTTATACTTACTAAGATGATACGCGAAAGTATGGGGTTTGACGAAACTTTGGCGTTAGCGCAAAAGCTGGGGTACGCAGAGCGCGACCCTTCGGCTGATGTAGACGGCGATGATGCTTGCCGTAAGATATGTATACTGGCGAATATTGTATTCGGAAACCATATTTGCCCCGAAAGCGTTTATACTGAAGGGATTCGTAACGTTACCCCCGAGGATGCCGCTTATGCCGGAGAGTGGGGCGGAGTTATAAAGCTCATAGCATACGCGGCAAAATCCGGAGACGGTTCAGGTGTGGAAATGATGGTGTGCCCGGCGTTTATAAAATCTTCGGGTCATCTTGCGGGTATTGACGATGTGTTTAACGGCATACTCGTGCGCGGAAATGCGGTTGGCGACGTTGTCTTTTTTGGTAAAGGCGCAGGGAAATTCCCCACTGCAAGCGCGGTCATAGGAGATATAATAAGTGCGGTAAATTCGAAAGGAAAATCAAGGCTTCCGGTTTGGAGCGATAATGGTGTGAACACCGTAAAAAACCGAAATGAATACAAGGCGGCATTCTATTTCAGGGTTACCGGTTCAAGTGCGGATCGTTTTATTCCGCAAGGCTCGCAAAAGTTGGAACTGCCGAAAAAGACAGCGGAGGAAACCGCTTTTGTTACCCCTGTTATTACAGAAGATGAAGCTGAAACGCTGGTAAAAAATATCGAAAAATCAGGCAGCAAACTGCTGAACCGGATAAGGGTGCTGGAATATTAAACCGCCGTAGTGAGAAATAAGGAAAAATATGCAAGAGGTGAACATTTAATTTGGGATTAATAGTACAAAAATTCGGGGGGACATCGGTAAAGGACAAAGAACGGGTTTTTAATGCGGCGCGGACTATTACCGCCGCTTACGAAAGCGGCACGGACATAGTAGTTGCTGTGTCTGCGCAAGGAAAAACTACCGACGAATTGATAGAGAAAGCCGCTCAAATAAATCCGAAACCGTCCAAAAGAGAAATGGATGTGCTTCTTTCGGCAGGCGAACAAATTTCTTCCGCTCTGCTGGCGATAGCGATTGAACAGCTGGGTTTCCCCGTCGTTTCGCTCACCGGATGGCAGGCGGGGTTTGTAACACGCTCAAACCATGGCGCGGCACGCATAAAACGCATTGAAACCGCACGGATAAAAAACGAACTGGATAAACGCAACATTGTGATCGTTGCGGGGTTTCAGGGCATAAACAGGTTTGGGGACATAACAACGTTCGGGCGCGGCGGTTCGGATACGACTGCGGTGGCTCTGGCGGCGGCATTAAAAGCTAAATCATGCCAAATTTACACGGATGTGGACGGTGTTTATACAGCGGATCCCCGTATTGTTAAAAATGCGCGCAAGCTGGACGAGATAACGTTTGACGAAATGCTCGAACTTGCCGCCTTGGGAGCACAGGTACTGCACAACCGTTCGGTGGAAATGGCGAAAAAGTATAATATAACCCTGGAAGTTGTATCAAGCCTGGAATCTAAACCGGGCACTAAGGTCAAGGAGGTTGTTTCTATGGAAAAAATGCTTATCAGAGGTGCGGCAAAAGATGATAATGTTGTGCGCTTGTCGCTGATCGGACTTCCCGATATGCCCGGAATCGCTTTTAAGATTTTCAGCTTGCTGGCGGGCAAACACATTAATGTTGATATTATTCTGCAATCCGTGGGGCGCGACGGAACTAAGGATATAAGCTTTACCGTTCCCGTGGATCAAAAAGATATTGCGGTAGAAGCTCTCAAAGAAGCGTTGCCGTCGCTGGGCGCGCAAACTATAGATATAGACGATAACGTATGCAAAGTTTCGATCGTGGGCGCCGGAATGCAATCCAATCCGGGTGTTGCCGCCAGAATGTTCGAGGCTTTGTATGACGAAAATATCAACATAAAAATGATTTCTACCAGTGAAATAAAAATTTCCGTTCTCATTGAAGCAAAGGACGGAACAGCCGCCCTGAATGCGGTTCATGATGCGTTTATCAATTAAATCGGGCTTATTGATCCCGCCATTTGTTGAAACTCTGCCTGATTAATAATCTTTATTCCCAGCTCTTGTGCTTTTTTTAATTTGTTTCCCGCGTTTTCTCCCGCTAATACATAACTTGTTTTAGATGAAACGGAGCTTGAAACCGAGCCTCCGTTTTTTTCTATGATTTCCTTTGCCTGTTCCCGGGTATAATCCGGCAGCGTACCCGTAATAACAAAGGTCATCCCGTTAAAAGCATAAGATGTGCCGCCGGCAATTCCTGTATGGCCTGAAGCGGTTTTCGTTCCCATATTAACCTGTGCGTTTTTAAATTTCCGGATCATTTCACGGTTTTGCTCAATACGGAAAAATTCGACGGCATTCTTCGCCATAATATTTCCAAAACCTTCGATTTGCGCGATTTCTTCTTCGGTTGCCGCCATAAGTCTGTCGATATCCCCAAAGTGTCCGGCGAGCAATTTTGCCGCAGATTCTCCTATCTCCCGTATGCCCAACGCGAAGATAAAACGATATAACGGATTAGCTTTGGATTTGTCTATGGATTCTATCAAATTTTCAGCGGACTTTTGCGCGAACCTATCCAATCCGGTAAGCTGTTCGGATTTAATGTAATATAAATCAGCGGCATCGTTGATAATTTCTTTTTCTGCCAGCAGCGAAATGACCGCTTCCCCCAACCCCTCGATGTTCATCGCAGAGCGGGATGCAAAATGAATGATACCCCGCAGCCGCTGTGCCGGGCACAATGTGTTTTCACATCTCAGTGAGGCCTGCGAGCCGGACTTCGATGCCTTTCCGTCGCAAACAGGGCATTTGTCGGGCATAATATATGCGGCGCTATTCGGCTTATGCGAAATAGAGCGTACTACCTCGGGGATAATGTCGCCGGCTTTACGCACCAGTATACGGTCGCCGATCCTCACATCTTTTTGTTCGATAAAAGATTGATTATGCAGAACAGCCCGGCTTACTGTTGTTCCCGCGAGAAGAACAGGTTCAAAAACCGCTACGGGTGTCAGCGCTCCCGTTCGCCCTACGTTGATCTTAATATCCGCAAGCAGGGTTTCTTTTTCTTCCGGCGGATATTTGTATGCTACAGCCCAGCGCGGATATTTCCCTGTCGCGCCCAGTTCGTTGCGTTGGTTAAAATCGTCCGCTTTGACTACCGCGCCGTCAATTCCGAAACCGTATCCGTCGAAACGGTTTGCGCCTATTCTGCGTATTTCAGCGATAATATCATTTGCGTTTGCACACACTTTATAAAACGGCACAACCTTGAACCCCAGCTCACACAAAAGTTCCAGGGATTGTTTGTGCGAATGAAGTTCCAGCCCCTGAGCAGATTGGATATTGAACACGAATATGTCAAGTTTACGTTGTGCTGTTACGCTTGAATCCTTTTGCCGCAAAGAACCGGCGGCGGCATTGCGCGGATTCTTAAATACCGTGCCGCCTGCTATTTCCTGATTTTTCCGTAATTCATAAAAATCATCGTCGCTCATATAAACTTCTCCGCGAACCTCCAGAAATTCAACCGGGCGGGTCAGTTTCAGCGGAACAGAACGAATTGTTCGCAGATTTTCGGTCACATCCTCCCCCGTATATCCATCGCCCCGTGTCGCGCCCCGTTGAAATATTCCGCGTTCATAAGTTAAGGATACCGAAAGCCCGTCCACTTTTGGTTCGACGATATACAAAGCTTTTCCGACTTTGTCCGCAACACGATCGCAAAAGTCTATAATTCCCCGTTCATCAAAAACATCCTGTAAACTTCCCATTTGTACCGAATGCGCAACCTTTTCAAACGTTGAAGAAACAGTTCCGCCCACCCGCATGGTGGGTGATTCTTCCGTTACAAGCTGCGGATATTGCGTTTCAAGGATTTTTAGTTCGTTCATCAAACGGTCGAATTCATGATCTTCAATTTCAGGATCGTCCAGTACATAATAACGGTGAATATGATAGTCTATTTTTTTGCGCAGGTTTTGCACCTTGGTTTCTGCTTGTTGAAAATCCATGTAATACGCCTCTCACCGGACTGCACAAAAAATCATGTAACGCCGTCATGTTTTTGCCGCGGCAGATGATGCAAGCGCTGACCCGGTTCCTTTTCTGAATATTTTTACGCATATGCCCCGCTCTTATTTATAGGAAGCGTTGAAAAAGCCGATGCTATTGATGAAATGTGCTAGATTAGTAATACCTATGTTTTTCAGCTCCTGTAATTTTAGCATAGCAGCAAGATTTTTGTCAATTTTTTGAGCTTGCAATACTTTTGGGTAAGAATCCGGCTTTACAAATAAAAAAAATATGGTATGATATATGTCAGGGCGTTGAAAAAGCTGATTGCGAGCAATCTGTTTGCGGGTGAATCGCCCGCGAGCAAGTCGCCCGCAAAAATACTGCGGCGATGATCTGCGCAAAGCGGTTTTTTTAAGAGCGTTATCAAATTGGAGAGCAGATTCCTGGCATTTCAGGATATATTCTGCAGAAGGGAGAAAATTAATCATGTATGTATTGGTAATCAATTCCGGCAGTTCGTCCTTGAAATATCAGCTTCTCGATATGTCAAAAAACGAATTGCTGGCAAAGGGAGTTTGCGAAAAAATAGGATCGGGAGGTATGTTTTCCTATCAGGCCGGAAATATTAAGATCAAAGAAAAACCCATGGAAATCGCAACGCATGAGGATGCTATCCGTATCGCGATGGAAACACTGACCGATGCTGTTGCGGGTATATTAAAGGATATTCGCCAAATTGGAGCGGTAGGACACCGGATCGTCCACGGCGGCGAAAATTTCATCAAGCCTGTAATAGTGAGCCGCGGAGTGCTCGAAGAAATGAAAAAGAACACGATCCTTGCACCGCTTCATAATCCGCCGGCGGAAAAGGGAGTGGAGGCGTGCATGAAGTTATTGCCTGAAATCCCTCATGTAGCGGTATTTGATACGTCCTTTTATACCAGTATTCCGGATTATGCTTATGTGTATCCCATTCCGTACAAATATTATGAAAAACATAAAATCCGGCGTTACGGATTCCACGGAACATCGCATAATTATGTAACGGGACGGGCGGCAGAATTTATCGGCCGCGATATAAAGCAAATAAAAATAGTTTCTTGTCATTTAGGTAACGGCTCGTCGATAACCGCTGTCAAAAATGGCAGGAGCGTAGACACAACGATGGGATTTACTCCGCTTGAGGGGTTGATGATGGGTACGCGTTCGGGTACGATAGATCCTTCTATAATCACATTTTTAATGCGTGAGGAAAACCTTTCACCCAAACAAATGGAGGATATACTCAATAAAAAATCAGGATTCGGCGGCGTTTCGGGGAAATATACCGACTGGCGCGACATTTGCAGCGCTTCGGAAAATGGGGAACAGAGAGCTATGCTCGTCCAAAAAATAATTTCGGCTCAGATCAAAAAATATATAGGGGGATTTGCCGCCGTAATGGGGGGAGTCGACGTTTTAATTTTTACAGCGGGAATAGGCGAGAACTCTTGCGATATGCGCGCTCTCGCCACGGACGGACTTGAATTTTTGGGCATCAAAATTAATAGGGAATTAAACGAAAATATGCCCTTGGGCGTGAATGTCGATCTTTCCGCATCCGACGCGATGGTTAAAACCCTGGTTATTCCCACCAACGAAGAATTAATGATAGCAAACGAAACGGTGAATATTATTAAGAGCTAACGGAATACATCGCAAATATCGGTAACCATGCTGCCGAAAGAGTTAATAGCTTTACCCGCTTTCTTTCTGGCTGCGGTATTCCTGTTCGAACCCAGGTTTGCGGTGATCATGTAGGCCGCCGTACCAATCGTAAGCCCTACCGCCGCTCCGAGCAGTGCGTTGTTTCTTTTTTTCATCATTGTAATCGTTCCTTTCGTATTTTCATATATTTATTTTACCCCGACGTCCGAAATTAATCATTGTTATGTTTTTCCATAAAATTCAAAGAAAAAATACTTGAGAGAGAAACCGGGCCGGCACATATGACCATTTATTGCGGCAGGAATAGTCCTGTTTGCATGGCTTTTTGTGCGGTTTGGTGCAAGGTGCTTTTTATGCCGCTGGACGGAATGTTTCTTTGTGCAATAAAAAATGAAATTATATCGGATGCGATAGGTGCGAGAGTCGATAAAATACACCAGCCTATGCGTGATGTTGTCGTAATATCAATGCACGAATCAGGCAGAAACCTCAAACTTCTCATCTCGGCGAATGCTTCGGGCGCAAGGGTGGGTTTTTCTTCTGTTGCTTTTGAAAATCCGGCATCACCTCCTATGTTTTGTATGTTATTGCGTAAACATATAAGGAGCGGAAGACTGATTGGAGCACGCCAGCAGGGTTTGGACAGGGTGCTGTATCTGGATTTTGAGTCGGTTAGCGAAATGGGCAGCAAAAATCAACTAACATTGGTGTGTGAATTGATCCCCAGAAGAGCAAATTGCATATTAATAAACCAAAACAACGTTATTATTGACGCGCTTAAACGTACAAACCCGTTGGAGAGCAATGACAGGATAATTTTTCCGGGTGTGGAATACAACCCTCTGCCTGAGCAGGATAAATTGAATATTTTAGAAGTTGAAAACGAGCAGATAATTTCCAAAATAATAAACAATGCTTCAGGTTTGCCGGATAAAGATTTGATGGGTGCTGTGCAGGGACTGTCGCCGTTGATTTCGAGAGAACTTCTTCATATATACGAAACCAACTGCGAAGAAACCCTGAATGCGCAAAAACTTGGTTTTATGCTGAATAATCTGCGTGAAGGTTTGTCAAACCCGGATTATGTTATACTTTTTGACGGTGAAATACCCAAGGATTTCAGTTTTATGAATATAACACAATACGGGAATTCATTGGGCATAAAAAGATATGACAGCGCATCCGGATTAATGGAAGAATTTTATTCACAACGTGATGAAAAAGAACGCCGGCGGCAAAGTGCCGGCGAGTTGCTGAGATTTATCAAGCTTAGAATAGAACGCTGTTCCAGAAAACTTGAATCGCAAAAATTGGAATACAAACAAAGCAAAAAACGGGATGCACAAAAATTTTGCGGTGATTTGATCAATGCGAATTTGAACAATATAAAGAAAGGTCAAACAACGGTACGGCTTGTAAATTATTACGATAATACTCTGCCCGAAATCGAAATTAAATTGGATGCAAAATTAACTCCCAGTCAGAACGCCCAAAAGTATTACACAGAGTATAAAAAAGCGGTGAATGCTGAACGGACACTGGCAGAGCTGATCGAGCAGGGAAAATCCGAATTGGAATATCTCGAAAGCGTACATGATGCCGCATCAAGAGCGCAAGAGCGTGCCGAAATTGACGAAATACGGGAAGAACTTGCCGCTGCGGGATATATCCGGAAAACAAAGGGAAACCTAAAAGGAAGACCCAAAAGCAAACCTTTGGATTATTTGCGCTTTAAATCACCGGACGGTTTCACAATACTGTGCGGCCGCAACAATACGCAAAATGATCGGCTTTTACGTCAGGCGAAACCCTTTGATATTTGGTGTCATGCAAAAAATATGCCCGGTTCTCACGTCGTCGTAATGACAGAAGGGAAAAGTGTTCCGGATGAAACTATAGGAACAGCGTTGCGTATAGCCGCGTTTCATTCCAAAGGACGGGAAAGCTCGTCCGTGCCGGTGGACTATACCTTGATAAAAAACGTAAAAAAACCATCCGGCGCAAAAGCGGGGTATGTTATATTTACGCACCAAAAAACCGTTACGGTAAGTCCCAAAATCACCTGATATTTATACAATTAAAATTAATTTTTAAAATTATTTTTCATTTTATGCTTGACAAAATTTATCATATAGATATATAATTATCATTGTGCCGCATAAAAAATGAGGGAGTATGCGAATTTTGCTCCCGGGGTATTTCTGTGAATAGATTTCCCGCATATATTTGACAGTGCCCTTATCCGGTGAACCGTATGGTTTTCGGATAAATTTATGTATACTTAAGTGACCTTTTTCTATGTTGAAATATTTTCGCAAAGCATAGGATACAGGTCGGAAATTGAATATTGAGGAGAGTGAAATCCATCGTGGACACAACAACAGTGTTGTTGATTGCTGTTGCCGCGTTTTGCGTTGCCGCCGCTTTAAGCGGATTTGTCGCCTTTAAAATGGGCGTTGCTTATAGAAAAAGAATAGCGGAAACCGAAGTCGGCAGTGCCGAAGAGCAAGCAAAAAAAATTCTTGAAGATGCCAATAAGGAATCCCAGACTATTCACAAGGAAAAAATCATCGAAGCCAAGGATGAAATCCACAAGCTGAGATCCGAATCGGAGCGTGATTTAAAAGAGCGTCGCAAAGAAATAAACAGGCTTGAACAGCGTATACAACAAAAAGAAGAAGCTACACAGCGCAGATTAGATAATCTGGAAAAGAAAGAAGAGCAGATACAAAGCAAACTGTCGGTTGCGCAGGAAAAACTTGACGAAGCCGAAATTATTAAGAAGAGTCAGCTGGAATATTTAGAACGCATATCTTCCATGACGCAAAAACAAGCGCGGGATTTGTTGATGCAGAATCTGGAAGACGATTTGCTGCATGAAAAGTCGTTAAAAATCGCATTCTATGAACAGCAAATCAAAGATGAATCCGACCAGCGCGCGCAAAACATTATATCTCTTGCAATATCGCGGCTGGCAGCGGAACACGTTTCAGAAGCGACGGTATCGGTAGTTCCGTTGCCGAGTGACGAAATGAAAGGACGTATAATCGGTCGTGAGGGGCGCAATATCAAGGCGTTGGAAATAGAAACCGGGGTAGACCTTATTATAGACGACACTCCCGAAGCTATAACGCTGTCCTGTCATGATCCGGTGCGCAGAGAGGTTGCGCGGCAGACGTTGGAACGCCTTATCCTGGACGGACGTATTCACCCGGGACGGATTGAGGGAACCGTCGAAAAAGCAAAACGTGACGTAGAGCAAAAAATCCGTATAGACGGTGAACGTGCCGTTATGGATACAAATATCAATAATGTGCATCATGAGCTTGTGAAGCTTATCGGACGGCTCACGTTCCGTACAAGTTACGGACAAAATGTGCTGGATCATTCGATTGAAGTTGCACATTTCGCCGGGATAATGGCGAACGAAATCGGTGCGGATGCGACTATGGCGCGGCGAGCGGGCTTGCTGCACGATATCGGTAAGGGATTAAATCATGAGATAGATGGTTCGCATATCCAGATCGGTGTGGATGTTTGCAAAAAATACAAGGAGAATGCGGCTATAATTCACGCTATCGAAGCGCACCACGGCGACGTTGAAGCAAAAACGGTAATAGCCTGTCTGGTTCAGGCGGCAGATGCGCTTTCCGCGGCCCGGCCGGCGGCAAGACGCGAAAATGTAGAAAACTATATCAAACGATTACAAAAGCTGGAAGAAATTGCGAATTCTTTCCATGGCGTGGAAAAATCTTTCGCCATACAAGCAGGACGGGAGCTTAGAATAATGATAAAGCCCGAGTCCGTTAAAGATGAAAATATGACGGCGATTGCCCGGGACATCGCTAAAAAAATCGAATCCGGTGTAGACTATCCGGGACAGATAAAAGTTCATTTAATAAGAGAAAGCCGGGCAATCGAATTTGCAAAATAATCCAAAATTCATCCCCCGGTTATATGCCGGGGGTTTCGTTTTTGCCAAGAGTAAAATTCTCCTCCGGCAAAAATTCGCGGCATTTTAAAGGAACGGTTTTTTATGAATTCTTTGATGACAGTAATAAAAGAGCATATTGCCTGTAAGAGTCAATTATTCAAATTAGCAAAATCTGATATTCTGCGCACTTATAGGGGCGCGGCTCTCGGGTGGTTTTGGGCGATTTTGAAGCCGGGTTTTACTATTTTTGTTTATTGGTTTGTTTTTGAAATAGGTCTGAGGGTAGGGAGAGATATAGGCGCGGATATTCCTTTCTATTTATGGCTCCTGGCAGGTATCGTGCCGTGGTTTTATATGAGCGAAATGCTTACTCAGGGGATGGGTTCGATAAAAAGATACGGGTATCTTGTCACCAAGATGAAGTTTCCCGTGTCCACTATACCCACCTTTGTAAGTCTTTCCAAAGCGTTTGTTAATGCTATGCTTATACTCATAGTAATAATAATCTTTTGGGTGATGGGTTATCCGCCGAATATATATTATTTGCAAATTCCATTTTATTTTATGCTTACGTTTATGTTTTTCACGATGTATGCGTTATTTGCCGCACCGTTATCGGCTATAAGCAAGGATTTTTCCAATTTTATAAAGTCGCTTATAACTGCGGTATTCTGGCTCTCGGGTATTATATGGGATTCGGAGCGGATAAACAACGAATTGGTTAAGCGGATAATGATGTTTAATCCGGTAAACTTCTTGTGTACCGGGTTTCGGGATGCCCTTGTGTATCAAAGATGGTTTTTTGATCAGGAACGGTATTTGAATTTTATCACTTTCGCAGGAATGATGCTTTTGATGTTTGCTCTCGCCTTGTTTGTTTATAAAAAAACACGCAAAGAAATTCCGGATGTATTATAAAAAATATTATTTCATCCGTATTTATAATTGAAATTTGTATTAAGAAGTGTTGAAAAAGTCGCCCGAGAATAAAATCGCCCGCAAAAAATACTACGGCAATATTTTCGTCATATCCCCAAAAATATACGTTGACATATTAAGCGTTACCCTTGATTTTTAGCGGTTTTTGTTTTTCAACACCCCCACTAAAGAAAGGAATTGTGATTTTTATGAAATCCAGAATGCCTCCGGGTTATAACAGCGGAATGAATAATCCGATGAAACAAATGCAAAAAATGCAGGAGGAAATCCAAAAATCCAAAGAAGAACTGGAACAAAAAGAATTTATCGTAACGTCCGGGGGCGGCATGGTGGAAGTCGTCATTAGCGGAAAAAAAGAAATTACCGGCATAAAAATGAAACCCGAAGTTGTGGATCCGGACGATGTGGAAATGCTTGGAGATTTAATAATATCCGCTGTAAACGAAGCGATCCGCAAGGTAGAAGAGGCATCTGAATCTGACATGGAACGAATAACCGGCGGTTTGTCCATACCCGGAATGCCTTTCTAGGGTTTAAAATGCAAATTTTGTTCCAATGAACGGGGTCTGTTATGGAATATCAAGCAATCCCTCTTTTGAATTTAATAGAACAATTCGAGTCGCTCCCGGGGATCGGCAAAAAATCCGCCCAAAGACTGGCTTATTATTTTTTGCAAATGGACAAAGAGAGAGTGGACGAATTCATCGAAGCGGTCGCAGATGCCCATGGTAAAATAAAATATTGTAAAATATGTTTTAATTTTACCGAAGATGATGTTTGCGCTATTTGTGACGACCGCAAACGTACCTGCGGCATAATTTGCGTAGTGGAAACGCCCAAGGATGTTGCGGCGTTTGAGCGCAGCGGAAATTATGACGGGCTTTATCATGTGCTGGGCGGCCTTATTTCTCCCATGAACGGAATCGGACCCGAACAGCTTTTTATAAAAGAGCTGGTTGCGCGATGCGGTGAAAGTGAAAAAGGGATTAACGAAATAATTATGGCGACAAACAGTACGGTTGAGGGTGAAACGACCTCTATATACATCAGCAAGCTTTTAAAACCGCTGGGGGTTAAAACATCCCGGCTGGCATACGGGATACCGGTTGGCGGTGAACTTGAATATGCGGACGACATAACTCTGCGCCGTGCGCTGGAAAATCGAAATCCTATATAAACCGATTATTTTTCTCGGGTTAAATCGGGTTATATAGGATTCACTCCGGAAGCGGGAAATTAAGCATATAAATATATAATATGTGACAAAAACATCGTTTTATGTAGGATGATATAAATATTTAGGATTAACGCGTTAAAAGGTTGACAATAAAATAAAATTATAGTACGGTGTTATTAAAGACAACCGCTAAAGAAATAAGGTTTTCAAAAATATTTAGGTTGTTGTTTTAATAATTGCGAATTGATGTGATATTTTGGACAAAGGCGTAAAAATGATAACGTCCAACCGCAAGGCGCGGCATGATTACTTTGTGGAAGAAACCTACGAAGCAGGGATAGTGCTTGCAGGCACCGAGGTGAAATCTATCCGGCAGGGTTCCGTCAACCTCAAGGACAGCCACTGCGAAGTGGAAAACATGGAAATGGTCGTTCATAATATGCACATAAGCCCGTATGAGCAGGGTAATATATTCAACCGTGACCCGATACGCAAGCGTAAGCTTCTTATGCATAAACGCGAAATAGCGCGATTGTTTGGGTTGGTTCGTAAGAAGGGGCTGACCTTGATCCCGTTATCGTTGTATTTTAAAGGCTCGAAAGCAAAACTGGAAATTGGCTTGTGCCGCGGTAAAAAACTATATGATAAACGCGCTGTTCAAGCTGAAAAGTCCGCGAAACGCGATGTGGAACGCGCAATGAGGCAAAAGTAAAAGAGAGTGTTGAAAAAAATCACCCGCAACAACATTGCCCTTGATTTTTAGCGGCCTTGGTTTTTCAATGCCCCTATTAAAAATCAAGCTTTTAGAATCAATTTTGCGGCAACAGAATATTTTATGTGAAAACGCAGACAATAATTTCATGCTTACAGTTTTGCTATACGGAGATCCGAAAGATGTTTTTATCGGCGACATGATAACGAAAGAATTATCGCCGAACAATAGAATAATCCGCACTTGCAAGGAAAAACTTGCGGTTTGCGGATTGGAAAAAGAGCCGGGATACGGCAGGGATTTATTTTTACTCGAAAGTGATGATATTAACACGATCCGGGGCGGGGTCGTTGTTTTGCTGAAAAATAGCGCGAAGGCGGAACGGCTTGAATATATAAGCGGAAATGCGCTGACAATTGTGAACTCCGGAGTTACGTCACATATAAAACGAATTTCACAGCTCGGCGCAAAAGCGGTCGTTTGCGGTATGTGCGGGAAAGATGCGGTTACATTTTCCAGCATATCTGAAAATCGCGGAATAGTTTCGCTTCAACGCTCTTTGCCGCTGCCCGAATCTGTGGGCGGCGGCGCGGTCGAGCCTTTTGAAACGCCGCTGGAATGGAAATCAAACGGAACTATTGACGAATATTCGCTGCTGGCTTTTGCCGTTATAAAAATTATGCTGACAAACCGGAAGTAGAAAATGCGGTTTTTAATCTCTTTTCGTCAATTCCATAATCGCGTCTGAGTATGAAAGTTTTAATGTTTTGCCTGTAATTTCATAATTATAAGTAAATTCTTCGCCGCCGCCGGATATATTTATTTCGGTTCCCTTTATCGAATATGTTCCGGTTTCGGGATCAAAATTAGAAATAAAAGTTCCGTCGGCATTAAATGTTATTTGCATAGACTCACCTTCGATTTCCCGGCTTTCCCATGTCCCGTAGATTTTAGCCCCGTCTGCCGAACAAGCGATAACCGAAAGAAGCAATATCATCGGCAAGCATATCACCCAGATTTTTGATAAAAATTTCAACATTCCGCATAACCGTCCTTTCCGTTTCTGCAATCTTTATATGAATACATTTTTCAAATATTTTTTCGCAATCTTTCCGGCTGCGGCGGTTAATTCCGGTGAAGCTGCGGGTTTTTGCGAATATTTATACCTCGGGAAAAACCTCGTGAGATGCAAGGGGATTTCCGGATCGACCGATGCTATAAACCGTGCTGCGGATTCTATCATTTCCGAAGAATCATTTTCGTCGGGAATAATCAATGTTGTAATTTCAACATGACAGTGCTTGTGCGCCGCCGCAATCGTTTCTTTTACAGGGCCTAAACTGCCGCCCAGTTTTGCGTAGAAGCCATCGCCGCCTTTAAGGTCGATATTCATAGCGTGGATAAAAGGCAAAAGCTTCTCAAGGGGTTCGGGGTTGATGTAACCGTTAGTGACAAGGATGTTGAAAAGCCCTGCATCACAAACCCGGCGCGCGCAATCCAGCACAAATTCATAACCTATAAGCGGTTCGTTGTAAGTGTAAGCTATTCCGATATTCCCCTCGGGTACGGTTTCTTTGGCTAATTCGACAATTTTTTCGGGTGAAATAAACTCTTCCTTATATCTTGGGTTTTCACATCGGTTAAATCCGACGGCTATTTCGTGATTCTGACAAAACGGACATCCAAGATTACAACCAAAAGATCCCAGCGAAAGGATACGTTTTCCCGAATAAAACATCCGGAACGGTTTCTTTTCTATAGGGTCAAGTGCGATCGAAGAAACCATACCGTATGTCGCGGCATACAGTTTTCCGGCTATGTTGCGACGAGCACCGCATAATCCGTAATCACCCCCGGAAATTTCACAACCGACGGGGCACAGTAAACAATTCACGCTATTTTTGTTTTGCTCATCGTCTGTGCTAACGGTTCCGGTTTTTGTATAGAACATTGCAGGGTATTGATTGCCGGCGGAGGGGTCATTCATATCGTATCACTTCGAACCGTTCCAGCTTAACCGGAGAACACTCGGGTATTCCGGCTTTCCTTTTGGCGATAGCAAGCTGGTCAGCCACCGTGTCCACACCTTCAAGATTGGGCAGGAGAAGCCCTCGCCTGTACCTGCTTGATACTATCACACCGTAACGTTTAACATCAAGTTCTTTTGGATCTTTAATTTCTTCAGCCGAAGACAAAACATCCACTTTATAGGTGAGATACGGAAGTTCGGATATCTTGACAGGTTCGAATCGGTTGTCTGAAAGTCCGGCGGAAACGGCGTTCTGTATAATCTCCAGTGCGACATTCGCGGTAGTAGGAACGGTTGTCCCTATACAACCGCGCAACTGTCCGTATTTATGCAGGGACACAAAAACCCCGGCTTTATTTTTTGTCATTTCGCCGGGCAGATTTTCGGGAAGCTTGAGAGTGTCACCATGTGTTATTTTATGCTCAAGTGAATTTCTCGCCAGTGCTGTATAATTGTTTTCGGATTGTCGAAGTGCTTCTGTCTTCTTTAGAGCTGCTTGATTGTATATATCGAGAAAATTTCTGCTTTGATCGGATTCTGCCGGCGAGAATTCCGCCACTGCGTATCCAACTCCGAAAGGACCCTCGTATGAACATAATTTTGGTTTTACCATAATTCGGTCGAAACAGCCGGCGAGGGTCATAATCGAATTATAACCGCATTCCGCCGCATCAGAACGTTGCTTTTCGGTGATTCCGAACAGCGGCAAAAAATCCGCCGATGATAAAATTCCGGTGATTTTCTTGTCAAACATTGCGCCTTCGGGTGTTGAACCGTAATGGCTCCCCGGAAGTTTGTGGGACAAATCGCCGCTTGCGATGATTACGGTTTTCTTTTGGCTTTTGCTGACGGCTTCGGCTATGCACTTCCCGAAAATATAATGGTCAGACGTAGACATTCCCGATTGTGAAATCCGCACTGTACGATACTCTTTATACCTGAGATTGATAAAATACATAGGAACAGTAACGCCGTGATCGAGCTCGGCGGATTTTTCCCCTTCGGTTCCGGCGGCGATTTGATGCTGCTGTGCTGTTTTTGCTATTTCGGCCGCAAGATCCGTATCATATTCTGTTTGGAATTGTGTTTGGGGTGCGGAAAATTGTCTCAAGCTGCCGCGAGCGGTTTCTCCCGGCGAAATATGGAAATAATCGGAATAAACAACATTATGCGGGGTGATAAAAACGATTGTTTCCGGGGCAAGCCGGGCGATTTCCGAGACTGCTTTGTCCAGCGCATCCAATGTTTTTTTGATTTTATTTTCCTCGCCGCGTCCAACTTCGGGAATTGCAAGCGGAGGGTGCGGAAAAACATAAGCTTTTATTATTGACATAAAAACAATCCTTCTATTTCTTTATTATTCAGAAAAACACAATATGGTTATATACTAACACAGGACAAACTGGCACGCCCGCCGCGATTCGAACGCGGGACACCCGGCTTAGAAGGCAGAGAACATAGACATTTTATAACGAACTTATATGCATTGTGTGCAAACAAGGACGATTTTTTCGGGAATAATTGTTTAATATTTAGTATTATGTGTATTAAATATCTTATTATCATTTAATATGCAAGTGGTGTTGGGTAGCAGAAAGGGTAGCAAGGGTAGCAGGATTAATGAAATGAAAAAAATAGAACTTTTAATGGGTAGCAACTTAATTATATAATATTTTTATCTAAAAAACAGGAAATATACTTACCAAGGTGGTGGGTTTTTATAAGGTTGTGTCCTATCCGATTAAGAAACGCATTTGCGGTCTTTTTTATAATATTTTTAACATCTGCTTTATTTTGATATTTAAAAATACAGCAATTATTGCAAATGTACTTAAATAGGGTGAAAAAAGTTATTTTTCATCTATTTTATTGACTTCAGATTCAGATAACTCTATATATTCTTTCAGTTTTTGTTGCAATAGTTTTTTATCAATTAATTTCAATGTATATTCGGAAATCATTGTCGGGGAAAGACTGCGGCTTAATGCAAATTCTACAACTTCATCATCTTTAGAAGCACAAAGAATTATTCCAACACTGGGATTTTCATTTTCTTTTTTTATTTCTCTGTCCAATGCTTCAAGGTATAAATTCATTTTCGCTAAATATTCAACTTGGAACTCACCGATTTTCAATTCAAACGCAACTAAACATGATAATTCTCTGTGATAAAATAATAAATCTAGATAATAATCATGGTTCCCAACTTGAACACGGTATTCTTCACCAACGAATGTAAAATCTTTTCCTATTTCTAAAATGAAATTTTTTAGATTCCTAACGATTGATTTTTGTAAATCTTTTTCCGCAACCGGTTCTTCAACATCAAGAAACTCAAGAACATAATTATCCCGAAAAATATTTTTATATTTTATATTTGAATTTGCAATCTCCGATAAAGGAGCGTTCACAGAAACCATTTGCCTTTCATAATATCCACTATTGATTTGTCTTTCAAGTTCACGCGAAGTATAATGTTCTTTGATTGATAATTCCATATAAAATTTTCGTTCTTCTAAAGTTTTGCAACCGGACATTATTTTTAAATGACACGTCCAACTCAATTGTGTCATCAGTGATGACACAATCTCTGTTCCGACATAAAGTTCGTAAAATTGTTTCATTCTATAAAGTCCGCGGCGATTGAATCCTTTTATTTTAGGATGTTCTTTTTCAAAAAAATCAGCAAGGTTTTTAATGTAACCGTCGCCATAAGTATTATTTTTCATAGCTTTGCTTAAATATTCGCCAACATGCCAATACATTTGGATAAGCTCTTCATTCACTTTACGGAATGCAGATTCTTTCGATTTTTTTATAATTTTAACTATATCATAGAATGATTGGGTAAGACTATTTTCTTTAATATTATTCATTTTGCTTTTAATTTCTCTCAATACTTTTTATTTTACGAGGTTATATTTTTAAGCAATTTTTTGGCTTTTTCTATTCCTAATAAAAATAATATAACATAAATTTAAGAAAAAATCAAGAACAAAATTTTTTATCTGTTTAAATTACATTTGAAATTATCCGTCTAAATATCTTTAAACTTCTACCTCACTTCATCCTTATTGTCAGTCGGTTTAGAAATCATCTAAAAAAATGATAAAAAAGTTTTAATATATGCGGTTTTTTATTATTTTTTTAGTTTGATTTCAAACTGAATGACAATAAACGCAGGTCTGCGATTATTTTGCGTCATTAATAACGATATATAATCTTTTCCTTTTTCCGATTCATTTATATAATTATAAATATCCGCGACAACACCAAGATAAAAAGCAACTTTGGCGTATCGAGATCTTTTCGCCGTGTCAATATAATAAACCCCTTCAAGACATTCAGCACAAAAATTTTCGACTTGTTGTATAACACTTTCATGGTCGGTTATGTTTTTGTTTTCTTCGGTGTTTTTATCTAATAAGAATTTTTTAATATCCATTTAATGAATCCTATTCTTGAAACTATAAATTACTTTCAGCCTTTCAAAAATTTCAAAAGCAACGGGACATACTTCTACAAATTCCAACATACCAAGCAAACTAAACAATCTGTCAGATTTATTTGTATAAGGATAATCTATACAAGAAGTTGGTTTGCATTCTTCAATTTGACATCGTCCATTTGTTAATAAAAAACAACAAGGTTTTCCATTTATTTTTAATCCTTCATCGGTTTTTTTAAGATATTTATCTGCAAAATCATTTACAGACAATTTTAAAAATTCAGCGATGTTTTTTATTTCATTATCATCTAAATATGTATCATATATTTTGCAACAGTTACGGCATTTATTGCAATCATATTCTGCAAACAGTTCATTATGGAGTTTTAAATAATGTGCGTCCAATTCATCACTGTCTGCACGATTTTTTAGAAATGATCTGAATTTTATATTTGAATCCTCAAGTTTTTCTGCGGCTTCTTTTACCATAAATGGAGCTATCATATTATACCTCGATTTCTATTTGTTACTTTTGTTATGATATCGTTAAATTATTTATTTGCATATTATTTATTTAATTATATGGAAAGGAACCTGTTAAAAATATTTTGAGTTTCCCCAAAATCCCACATAAAAACCTCTGAATCTGTTGCGACCACAAGCCAAACCCCAGTTTCAAAGTTGAAATTCCGGGCAAAAAAAGAGTGCAAAACCTACCGAAATATGATATACTTAAATCGCCACAACCCAAGTAATATCAGTCATTCTGGAGGTTTTGCACATGAGTAATTATAACACACTCGGACACGACTTGAAAAGAGGTATTTTGAGATTTTCAGAGAAAATCTCAAAAGGGCTGTCTCGTCCTGAGTTCAAATTTGTGTCACAGATGCTTTATGGGGTGCTGTGCAGCCAAAGCTGCCACCTATCCAAGATCAGCAGAGCGTTGGATGAAACGATCAGCCTGAAGAAAACCATAGACCGTCTATCCCGCAATCTTTCGGGGTTTTCCGGAGGGGTAAAACTCTTCGAGAACTATATCAAGAAAGTCAAAAGCTGTATAACAGAGAAATCTATCCTGATTGTAGATGCTGGGGATGTTACAAAGCCTTGCAGTTTTAAGCTGGAGGGATTGGGGGAAGTTCGTGACGGCAGTACAGGTGAGATTGGCATCGGTTATCATATGCTTGGCGTAACAGCACTCACGCCGGGAAAAAAAGCCCCCATACCAGTATATTCAAGGGTGTATTCCGCATCGGAGAACGATTTTGTAAGCGCAACAGAGGAAACATTGAAAGCGTTGAGGTTTTAAAACACTTTAAGCGTACCAATATCAGAGCATTTGACCGTGGTTATGATGCCAATGTATATTACGAAGATTCGATTGACCGCCGGGAAAAGTTCGTTATCCGTGCTAAAAAGAACCGAAACGTGATATACAAGGGGAAAACAGTCAACATTTTAACGCTCGCAAAACAATTCAAGGGGAAATACAGTTTGAAGTTCAAGAAAAGGAACGGTATGCAAGCAGATTGCAAAATCTCAATTGTCCCGATAAAACTGTGTTGCCGTCCTAACGTTGATTTGAATCTTGTCATCTGCCGAGACCTCGGCAAAGAACCTTTGCTGCTGATAACCAACCTAAAAAGCGATGACGACCGCATTGCGGTTACAGTTCACTAAACTCGATACGCAACCTCGATTTGCTTCTTACCATAGCGATTGGATATATCGGTATTTTGAGCGAAAAAGCTGACGAAAGACAAATGACCATGGAGTTAATTCATATTTCAAAGCGTATCTTTGATGTCCCAAAGTTCAAGTTTTATGCCATTGCGGATGGAATATATGCTGTTTTCGCAAGGTGCAAACAAGGGGTGGCCGAGATGTTACGTAAGAAACCCAAAAGCCCGCAATTATTGCTGTTCCCTGTGGTTGGCTTTGCTTGGGGTTGAAAAAATGGGGAAACTCAAAAAAATCGAAACATTGACAGAGAACTATATTTATATTATAATGATGAACGAGGATGTTGAAAAAGTCGTCTGCAAGTCATCCGCAAAAAATATTGCTCTTGATTTTTAGCGAACTTTGTTTTTCAACACGCCCTAAATATAAATTATGCCCTGAATATAAATTATGGTTTGATCCCGACAAGAAGGATGAAAATGCGAATGAAAATTAGCGAGGTACAAGCTGAGATAATACGGTTAAAAAAAGAGCGGGGAATTTGCATTTTAGCGCATAGCTATCAAGCCAGAGAGATAATAGAAATTGCAGATTTTACAGGCGATTCGTTCCAGCTAAGCCTTGCTGCCGCCGAAAACACAACCGAAGAACAAAAAATCGTTTTAATGTGCGGTGTCCGCTTTATGGCGGAAACAGTGAAAATTTTGTCACCGGAAAAAACCGTGTTCCTTGCCAACCCCGAAGCCGGATGTCCGATGGCGGAGCAGATGGACAAGGAATTGGTCGAAGCCGTAAAAATTGAATACCCCGGTTATACCGTTGTCGCATACATTAATACTACGGCAGAGCTGAAAACGGTGTGCGATGTGTGTGTCACATCCTCCTCTGCCGTTAAGATTGTCGGGAAAATAGAAAACGATAATATTTTATTTTTACCCGATTGCAATCTGGGGGCATATGTTGCGGAAAAACTGCCGCATAAAAATATAAAGTTATTGCAAGGCGGGTGTCCTATCCATGCTGTTGTAGATGTTAACGATGTAAAAAGAGCGCAATCAGCATATCCCAAAGCGAAATTACTTGTTCATCCGGAGTGTGTGCCGGCAGTTGTCAGCCTTGCTGATTATGCGGGATCGACTTCAGGCATAATAGAACACGCTATAAAATCCGAAATTAAAGAGTTTCTTATAGGGACGGAAATGAGTATCGCAGAACACTTGCAATATTTATGCCCCGATAAAAAATTTTACTGTTTGTCACAAAAGCTGTTGTGCCCTAACATGAAGGTCACTACGCTTGTGGATGTATTAAACTGTGTCCGCGGAACGGGCGGCGAGGAAATAGTGATGGACAGCGTGACGATAGCAAAGGCAAAAGTATGTATAGATGAAATGATAAAATTGAATAGGTAAAAAAGGTTAATTTAAATTATCTCAAGAAAGGGAACCAAGCCTGTCTGCGGCACTTTTCATAACCGGTATATACTCGTTTTGTCGGTATTTTGTACAGCTTGGTGCATGGCGTTTTTAATGGCGGAATTGTTTTCGGACTGTTTTGGCAAGTATATACCCGATGGTGCGCTGCTGGAAAAATTCGGCGGCGCAAAAGTGATAAGAGCTAACGTAGACAAAACTAAACGAAACATTGATATATATTTATCGGATTTGAATACAGACATAGACAACGAGGCTTTAGCACGGGCGCAGAACCATATAAAATTCAGAATAGGGTTGAACGATTGCAGGATTATTTCCGGCGATACAAAAAAAGTTGAAACAGAAAATTCGCATCATTTTCATTACAAGCATTTGAAAGTGATAAAAGGAAAAAAAATCGTTAATGATCCTATACCGATAAACGATGTCATTCAAAATAAAAAAATCCTGTCCGGGGAAGCTTCCCGAAACGCAAATATAATTCCGGGTAATGTCACGATAGTGGGGGAGATATTTGAATCTGAACGCAAAGGATTAAAAAACAGCGAAAAAACTTTGATAATACCGGGGGTTACCGATTATACAAATTCTATATCCTTTAAGCTTTTTGTAAAGAATGAGAGCCTGGGAAAATATAAAGAGCTGAAAGAGGGCGCGGCAATTCTGCTGGAAGGCGCAATAGAACGTGATAAATATAACGGCGAAACGATTATTGATCCCCGTAATATAAATCTTGTGAAAAAAATAGGCCGTTCCGATAACGCACCGAAAAAAAGAGTAGAGCTGCACCTGCACACCAATATGTCCGAAATGGATGCCGTTACCGCACCCGATAAAATGATTAAAAGGGCGTATGAGTGGGGGCATAAAGCGATCGCAATAACCGATCACGGCGTTGTTCAGGCTTTTCCTGAAGCGATGGAGACTGTGGATAAGATCCGCAAAAATAACGGTGAATTCAAGCTGATATACGGACTGGAAAGTTATTATACCACGGGCAACACGGAGATTGTGCGGGGTTTTACCGGCAGAAAGTTTAACGGCGAATTCGTTGTTTTTGACATAGAAACTACCGGGCTTTACGCAAACAGCGAGCGGATAACCGAAATCGGCGCAGTATTAGTGAAAGACGGCGCGGTTGTGCCGGAAGTTACGCCGGGGTCGGAATTTCTTACTTTTGTAGATCCGCAAAAACCTATACCTGAAAAAATAGTAAAGCTTACAGGTATAACGGACAGCATGGTGAAGGGTGCCCCGGGAGAAAAGGAAGCTGTAAGGGCTTTTTTGGACTTTGTGGAAAACAGACCCGTTGTTGCGCATAATGCCGCTTTTGATGTTGGGTTTATATATGCCGCTGCCGCCAGACACAATTTGCCGTGCGAACTTACTTACTTTGACACATTGGCAGTTTCCTGTGTGCTGTATCCGGAATTCACCAGCCATAAGCTGGATAAAATGGTTAAAAACCTTTCATTGGGAGAATTTAATCATCACCGCGCCAAGGATGATGCGAAAATCACAGCCGCGTTGTTTCTGACTTGTTTACGCAAGCTGGAAAACGATTATAATATTAATGACATTGCCGATATTAACAAGGCTTTACACGGCAAAGGCGGAGAAAAAAATCAAACAGCATATCATCAAATATTACTTGTAAAAAATGCTGAAGGGCTAAAAAATCTGTATAAACTGGTAAGTCTTAGCCACATGGAACATTTTTACAGAAAGCCGCGCATACCTAAAAATGTGCTGAAAAAACACCGCGCGGGTTTGCTGGTAGGCAGTGCGTGTGAAGCGGGTGAGCTTTATTCTGCGATTTTGGACGGCAAAAGTTTCGGTGAACTTTGTGAAATAGCTAAATTTTATGACTATCTCGAAATACAGCCGACCGGAAACAACGAATTTCTCATCGAGGCAGGAAAGGTATCAAGTAAGGAAGCGTTGCAGCAAATAAACCTGCAAATTGTTAAACTGGGAGAAAGTTTGGGGATTCCGGTTGTCGCCGCCTGCGATGCGCATTTTTTAGAACCGTCGGACAGCCTTTACCGTGAAATAATAATGACCGGGATGGATTATTCCGATGCGCACAAACAGCCGCCCCTGTATCTGCGTACAACCGAAGAAATGCTCGAGGAATTTAAATATCTCGGGGAACAAAAAGCATATGAGGTTGTGGTGGAAAACACGAACAGGATCGCAGATATGGTGGACCGCAATATACGCGCGTTTCCGGAAAAAACCTGTATACCCGAAATTGAAGGAGCGGATGAGGAGCTACAAGAAGTAACCTGGAACAAGGCACGGGAGATTTACGGCAAAAAACCGCCGGAAATCGTGAAGAAACGACTGGAAAAAGAACTTAAGGCTATAATAACACATGGATTTTCAGTGTTGTATGTTTTCGCAAAAAAGCTGGTAGATAAATCAAACCAAGACGGCTATCTGGTGTGTTCGCGGGGTTCGGTGGGATCTTCTTTCGCCGCAAAAATGGCGAATATATCCGAAGTAAATCCGCTGCCGCCGCATTATATATGCGCTAAATGCCAATACAGCGAATTTTTCACAAATGGAGAAATCGAGTCAGGGTTTGATTTGCCGTTAAAAAATTGTCCGGAATGCGGACATCCGTTGCAAACTGATGGACAGGACATACCTTTTGAAACATTTTTAGGGTTCAAGGGTGAAAAGGTCCCGGATATAGATTTGAATTTCAGCAGTGAAGAACACGCGGTCATGCACAGATTCACCGAAGATGAGTTCGGCAAGGAAAACGTATTTAAAGCGGGAACAATATCTAAAATAGCACGAGAAACGGCTTTTGGATTTGTGATGAATTATCTTGAAAAAAAGGGTGTGCAAGCGACACAAGCCGAAATTAACCGGATGTGCAAAGGTTGTGAGGGTGTAAAACGGACGACCGGACAGCACCCGGGCGGTATGGTAATAATACCTTACGGATACGAAATTCTGGATTTTACGCCGATACAACATCCGGCAAATAAAAAAGACCGGGGTATTATAACCACACATTTCAGCTTTAATTCGTTGAAAGAAACTATATTCAAAATAGATGAGCTGGGGCATATAGTTCCCACGCTGTACAAACGGTTTGAAACCATGACGGGCGTGAAAATAGAGGATGTCCCGATGAATGACCCCCGCGTGCTGAGCCTGTTCACCTCTACCGAAGAATTGGGAGTTAAATCTACAGAAATATTTTGCAAAACCGGGACATTGGGGCTGCCCGAAATGGGAACGGATTTTGTAATGCAGATGCTGGTTGAAGCGCAGCCAAAGAGCTTTGGGGATCTTTTGCAAATTTCCGGACTTTCTCACGGCACGGATGTATGGACGAATAACGCGCAGGAGCTTATACGGAATAAAACCTGCACGATAAGGAATGTTATCGGGCTTCGTGATAATGTTATGCTGTATCTTATGCATAAGGGACTGGAAAGCTCGCTGGCTTTTAAGATAACCGAAATTGTCCGCAAAGGGGATGCGAGGGAAAAGCTGACCGAAAAAGATATTAGTATCATGCGAGATCACGGCGTACCCGAGTGGTATTTGGAGAGCTGTATGAAGATAAAATATATGTTCCCCAAGGCACACGCTGCCGCTTATGTCATCAACGCCGTAAAAATAGGCTGGTTCAAAATAAATTATCCGCTTGAGTTTTATGCCGCCTGCCTTTCGCTGAGGGGCGAAGACATAGATGTGGAAACGGCACTCCAAGGAAAAAATATTGTGCGAAAAAGGCTGGCTGAAATAACGAACACCTCGAAAAAACTTACAGCAAAAGAAAAAAACATTTATGATACGCTGCTGCTCGTGAATGAAATGATGTCCCGTAATTATGAGTTTTTACCTGTGGACATATATCGTTCGTCTGCGGATCAGTATAAAATCGAAGACGGTAAAATACGCCTGCCCTTTATATCGCTGAAAGGACTGGGTGGCGTTGCCGCAAAAAATCTTGAAAACATCGCGAAACAGGGGAAAATCCACACTGTGCATGAATTAAAAGAGCAAACGGGGATATCTAAAACCGTAATAGAAGCGTTGGAAAAAATGGGAGCTTTGGAAGGTATACCCAAGACGGATCAGCTTACACTGTTTTAATCATGCTTTTTGCGAGGGGATTCTATATTTATTATACATTAGGAGGAAAACAAAAATGAAACTACCCGGATGGATACTCACACTGTTCGGCGGGACCGGACTTATCAGCACATTGATTGTCAGGGACAGTCCGCAATACCGGCTCAACAAACTTACCGAAGCTATGGGTGAATTGTCCGGCGATAATTTCAGCGGAATTTTCGGGTTGGATAATTCCGCCAGTCTGGATAAATGGATTTTCACCTTTATAGACATACTGTTCTATGTTGCGGTTTGTGCTTTGATTCTGGGTTTAGTTTGCATGGCGGTCAGCTGCAATACGAACGAAAACAACACAGAAGATGATGCGCACAGGGACGCGGAAGCTGAACCAAGCACAGAAAACAACGTGCAGGAACAGCTTGAATCAATGGCGAATATGGAACAAAAACCGAACGTTGGCGGGTAATCATGGAAAAATTTCCGAATGACAACAGGATGATGACAAAGGGAACGGCATTCTTACAGTTGTGATTTGATGGCAAGCGCAACGATTTTGGAACCGGAATTGCAAGCGATTGTTGCGCCGACAGGCAGAATTTCCGCGGGTTCATAACCAAAGGATTTTTTGCACTGCTCTATCATTTCTTCGTTCTTATCGTCCATATCACCGAGTACGACAACGTATGGAGTTTGTGGTATCATTCTGGATTTTGCGTTCTTGATGATAGCGGGAATAACGTTTTTGTCATGCCGCACCTTGTCGATGATGCGGGATTCCCCGTCCTCAAAAATTATTATCGGGCGGATACCCAGCAATTCGCCGGCAAAAGCGGCTGCGGCACTTATCCGTCCGGACTTCTTGGCGTATTTCAACGAGTATGGAGCCAGAAAAACGCGTACATGCCCTATCCAGTCGTTGATAAAAGCGATAATCTCGGCTTTGGGAACGGACAGCTTTGCTTTTTGCGCCGCTAATGTTACAGCATAGCCGTAGCCGTAGGAATATGTGCCGCCGTCAATAATGTCAATGTTGAATTTGTTTATTGAATCCGGATGCGCTTCAAAAAATTCTTTAGCTGCCGTGTGAGCGTTCTGGTTGGTAGCGGAACCCTTGGCGTTAATTGATATGTAAATAATATCGGTATAACCCCGGTTGAAAAAGTGTGTAAAAATTTGCAAAAAACGATGAGGCATTATCTGGTTTGTTACAGGCATACCCTCGCTTTTTTCCAATATTTTATAAAACTCTTTTTCGCAAAAATCCCGGCGTTCCAAATAGTTCTCCCCGTCGAGGGATATTTCAAACGGAATAATTTCTATTTCATACGATTTTTCGTATTCCAGCGGCACATCGCTTGCGGAGTCGGTAATAATTTTAATTTTTTCCAAAACAAAAACCACCTATCAGATAATTATTTTATACTATTAAACACTATTTTGAATAAAAATTCAAGAGTGTTTTTCATTCTTTAATCTTTGTTAAAAACTTTTCAAAAAAAAGTCTTTCTTTTACGCAGGATTTGTGTTATATTGTTAAATAGGCGTAATCGTGCGCTGTTGCATACGAAAAAATATGCAAAAGTCCAATTGACAGGAGATTTGGAAATAATGGAGCTGAATAAAATAAACGTCGTCATCGCAGGCAAAAGTTATTCGCTGATGACCGCTGATGATCCCGATTATCTTTATGAGCTTACAAGGCAGCTGGATAAACGAATAAAAGATTTTTTGGAAAAGAACGATAATGTTTCGGTAATGACGGCATCTGTGATGGTCGCACTGGAAATCCTCGACGATGACAACAAGATAAATTCAAACATCGACAACATCCGTACCCAGATAAAAACCTATGTTGACGAAGCGGCAAAAGCAAGGCTGGAAGCCGATGAAGCCAGAGCAAGCCTGGTAGTGGCGGAAGAAAAAATAGAAAGGCTGGAAACCGAGCTAAAGTTGTATGAGTTAAGAAAAACGGCGGACGGATCAAAAGGATGAAAATAAAGAAGTTACGCAGCGATGCCGTAACGCCTGCGAGAGCGACGATAGGGAGCGCAGGGTATGATCTTTACGCTTGCCTAAAAGAGCCTGTAACGATAAAACCCGGAGCCGTTGAAACTATACGGAGCGGAATCGCGATCGAAATTGAATCCGCAGACTTTGCCGCTTTCATATTTGCCCGAAGCGGGCTCGCGTCAGCGCACGGGATAACTCTTGCAAACGGTGTGGGTGTAATAGATTCGGATTATCGGGGGGAGATTGTTGTTCCTATTATAAACCACGGAAGCGAACCGTTCACCCTTAAACCGAAAGACCGTTTCGCACAAATGGTTGTGATGCCTGTATGTTTGCCGGAACTCGTGGAAACTGATAGTTTTAACCAAACTGAAAGAGGGCAGGGCGGCTTTGGGAGTACCGGAATTTGAGTGATGAGTTTTAAATTTATTTTAGCATCCCAGTCACCGAGGAGAGAAGAACTGCTTGCTTTGGTTTTGGACACGTTTGAAATAATCCCCGCAAAAATAGACGAAAGTTTTATGCAAAATGAAAGCGCATTGGAATATGTCCGGCGCATGGCACGCCGGAAAGCGGAAGCAGTTGCGAAGAATAATCCGGATACGGTAGTTATCGGATGCGATACAATAGTGGAGATTGACGGTAAAATTTTCGGTAAACCGGAAAATGAAGACGATGCAGAACGTATGTTGGCAACACTTTCGGGACGGTTTCATCAAGTGATAACAGCGGTTAATATTCAAAACGCAAAAAAAGATATAGCTTTCTCAGAAGAAACCCGCGTAGAGTTCTGGAAACTGAGCAAAGAACAAATATCGCAATATGTGCAAAGCGGTGAATGTTTTGATAAAGCAGGAGCATATGCGATCCAAGGGCGGGGCGCGCTGCTGGTAAAGTCTATTAACGGCGATTATTATAATGTTGTAGGTCTGCCCGTCGCACGCCTGGCACATGAACTAAACAATATAAAAAAATAATAAGGAAGGTAAAAACATGGGAGCTTTTACAAAAGACATAGGGATTGATTTAGGAACGGCGAATACGTTGGTTTTTATGAAGGGAAAAGGCATTATAATCCGGGAACCGTCGGTTGTAGCGGTAGATGCCAGAACTAACAGGGTTAAATATGTAGGGCAGGATGCGAAAGATGTTATCGGACGTACCCCGGGTTCGATAATAGCGGTACGCCCTCTTAAAGACGGAGTAATTGCCGATTTTGATATTACAACCAGTATGTTGAAAGAATTCATAAAAAAGGCAGTGAACTCATCGTTTATTAAGCCGCGCATTATTATATGTATTCCGTCGGGCGTAACCGAAGTCGAAAGACGGGCGGTTAAGGACTCAGCGGAGGTCGCCGGGGCGAAGAGGGTCTCGATTATAGAGGAGCCCATGGCAGCGGCTATCGGCGCAGGTCTGCCGGTGGAAGAACCTACCGGAAATATGGTGGTAGACATCGGCGGGGGAACCTCCGAAGTCGCGGTTATATCGCTGGGCGGGATAGTATCCGCCAAGTCCGTAAGGGTGGGCGGCGACGAATTTGATTCCGCGATTATAAGTTATATAAAAAAGAAATATAATTTGTTGATCGGTGAACGGACAGCGGAAAATATCAAATTGAAAATAGGTTCCGCGTTTCCGCTCGAAACCGAAGAAGTTATAAATGTAAAAGGGCGAAATCTTCTTAACGGACTGCCTGAAAATATCGAAATATCTTCCCGTGAGATCCAGGACGCGCTTGCTGATCCGTTGTTTACCGTAATTGATGCGATAAAGGTAACGCTGGAAAAAACGCCGCCCGAACTTGCGGCGGATATTATTGAACAGGGAATAATGCTCACCGGCGGCGGAGCGTTGCTCAAGGGTATCGACAAACTTATTTCCAACGAAACCGGGATACCCGTGTATATTGCCGACAGTCCGCTGGATTGTGTTGCCGACGGAACGGGTAAGGTGTTGGAAAACATCGAAAAACTGCATGATGTGCTAAGCGACGGAGAAATCAGGTATTAAAAACAAATATATCAATGAACCCCTTTAATTTGGTGTGACGAATATTGAAAGATTTTTTTTCAAGCTTAAAATTTAAAATAATTGCAGGCGTATGCGCTTTGCTCGTGGGATTTATGATGTTCGCGGCGAGTTCGGGGGTGTTCGAAAATGTTTCGTCGGGCTTTTTAGGGGCGGTCGTAAGTCCGTTTCAAACCGCATCGTCGTTTTTGTCCGGACAAGCAGGTGCGTTCATTGACCGTTTCGCCAGAGCAGGTGAGATTGAAAAAGAAAACCGGGAATTAAAAGAACAAAACGCTGAATTGATGAATCAGATGGTAGAATACCACGATTTACTCGAACAAAATGAGCAATTGAAAAAAATGCTCGAAATAAAAGAACTGCACTCGGATTTTGACCCGGAAATAGCATCGGTAATATCCCGCGATCCGAATGAAATGTTCGGCTCCTTTACCATAAATAAAGGGAATCTGCACGGAATTAAAAATAATGATCCTGTGATAACCGCAGCAGGACTTGTGGGAAAAGTTATTGATGTCGGATTAATATCAGCCAAGGTTGTGCCCATAACCAGTCCCGAACTTAAAGTTTCGTGTTATGAGGTCCGGGACCGCAGTGTGGGTGTCCTGACCGGGGACGCATCATTGTACCGTCAGGGTTTGAGCAAAATGGAACACCTTGACCGGGAAGTGGACATATCTAAGGGTAATATAATCGTGACAGCCGGGATATCGGGAATATTTCCGCAGGGTCTGGTAATAGGCACTGTGGAAGAAGTGAAAATCGAAAACCACGGAATGAGTGCGTATGCGATAATAAAGCCGGCGGCAGATGTTAATTCGGTCAAAGAAGTTGTTGTGATCAAAAAATTTTTAGGTCAGGGTGAGGATTCTGTTTCCCCCTGATATAAATTTTAATTTGAAATATTATGATTTTCACACAAGTTTTTCATTTGTTTGTGTTTCCAATCGGAATTAATATGAATTGTATTTATTTTACGGTAGGGTTATAAAAATGAAACCATCAAAGTTAAGAATTTTATGGCATATATTATTTCTTTTTCTAATGTTAGCGGCCCACACTCTGCAAAACACCCCGGGACTTTTTTCGATCAACGGAGCCCGCCCGGCATTGATAGTGCCGTTTGTGCTGGTTGTCGCCGTGCTGAAGGGGGAGGGCGTGGGCGCGGTTTACGGAGCGGTAGGCGGTTTGCTCTGGGATTTGTCTTCCCGCCGTCTGCCGGGATTTTCGGCGTTGATATTAATGGTGTGTTGTGTCGCCGCGGCTTTACTCACCATATATTTTCTGCGTGTAATATGGTTTAATATTACTTTGTTGACAGCCGCGGTGCTCTTTATTTTTTGCTCGCTGGATTATCTGTTCTTTTATGCGATCTGGGGCTATAACGACATACACATTGTGTTGCTGCAAGAAATTATTCCCATGGCGGTATACACCGTTATGGTGTCGCCGGTTGTATATTTTCTGCTGAATAAAATAAACGGGAAATTTCCGGTAACAGATAATTGGTCGGGTTGAACCGTCTTCTTTATTTTTTAAGCGTTTCTTAGGTTGAGATTAATATAATAGACCTCCTCGAAAACCACTTCGCGACGTACACGCGGTGTTAATTTATCCTCAAATATTCATGATATTCTCGTCAAAATTGCCTTGTTTGACGAAAAATCATCTGTGTTCATACATCACGTTTTAATTTCCGAGGAGATCTAATGTGAAAGGAATAGCATGAAAAAACAAAGAATAAGAATCGTTTTAATCTTTGTTATGGTTTTAACGTTATTTATAATGTCCGGCGTGCGTTTGATGCAAATTCAAGTGGTCGAGAGTGCAGAACATCTGGAAAACGCTCAAAAGCGTATCGCATCGCATAAAACGATAAAGCCTGCAAGAGGAGAAATCCTGGACAGATACGGAAACCCTCTTGTAGTAAACAAAATTGGGTTTAATGTGGTGCTTGAACGCGCATTTCTCGCTAAAGGCACCGAAAATGATACGATAGTTAAGCTGTTGGGCATACTGGAAAAGGCATCCGAAAAATGGGAAGACAACCTGCCTATATCCGAAAAAGCTCCGTATAAATTCGAAAAAGAACGCGGAGAAGATATAGAAAAAATGAAATCACGCCTGAGTTTGAATACCTATGCAACTGTAGAAAACTGTATCGACTATATGAAATCATTGTTTGATTTAGACCACGTTAAAAATCCGGAGCTGCTGCGCAAAATAATCGGTGTACGGTATGAAATGCTGGCGAGAGAATTTTCGATACACAACAGCTACACTTTCGCCGAGGATGTATCTGTGGAAACCGTCGCTAAAATCCAGGAACTAAAATACGATATGCCGGGTGTGGATATATCCGAAACTACGCATCGTGAATATGTTTCGGGGAAAGCCGCTCCTCATATCATAGGAACTATAGGTCCGATTTATGCGGAAGAGTGGGCGGAAAAAAAGAAGCTTGATTACAAAATGGACGACTACATCGGCAAAAGCGGGATAGAACTCGCAATGGAGGATGAACTGCGCGGCAAGAACGGTACGAGGGAAGTCGTGCAAAACCAGAGGGGCGAAGTATTATCCGTCAAAACAATACAAGAACCTGTACCCGGGCGCAACGTTATAATCACAATAGATAAGCAATTTCAACTCGAGCTGCAAAAAGCGCTTGAGGATCAAATAAAATGGAACAGATCATCTACAAAATACGGATATAATGCCAAAGGAGGAGCTTGCGCTGTCGTTAGCGTAAAAACAGGCGATGTCCTGGCACTGGCGAATTTTCCGAGTTATGATATAAACGATTATAAGCAAAATTATTCCAAACTTCTTAAAGAAAAAGACAACCCCTTGTTCGATCGCTGTCTTATGGGACTTTATCGTCCCGGGTCAACGTTTAAATCCCTGATACTTGCAAGCGCACTAAACGAGGGTTCAGTCGGCACAGGGTTCGGCGTGTCCTGCAGAGGCGGCTTAACGCTGGGCGGACATCGGTTCAGGTGCGAAGGATCACATGGAAATATAGGGCTTGCGAGCGGTTTGACGAAATCTTGTAATGTTTTGTTTTATGAAGCCGGCAGAAAACTCGGAATCAATAATATTGTAAAATACGGTAATGCCTATGGGCTTGGAATTCCGCTGGAATTGGAACTAAGGCATAAAGCCGGAAACGTTTCGGCGGCGGAGCATAAACCCGACTCCGAAACCTGGAACGAGGGGGATTTGATCCAAACCGCTATAGGGCAGTCCGAAAACTATTTTACACCGCTAAGTATGGCGGTAATGACGGCGGCATTGGCTAACGAAGGGGTAAGATATGAAACCCATATTATAAAGTCAGTACAGGAATATGATTATTCTGATACGGTGAAGGAAAACAAACCTACCGTAGCGGATAAAATCCCGTTGTCAGAATCCGCTATGAATATTTTGCGCAAAGGCATGGAGGATGTTTCGGGCACCACCTACGGAGCGGGCGGTGAATTTTCGTTGGTCAATCTGGGGTATAAGGTAGGCTCCAAAACAGGAACTCCGCAGGTAAGCAAAACAAGGTTCAATTCTGCCATTATCGCATATTGGCCGACACACGATCCGGAGATTGCAATGTACGGCATCCTTGAGGACGGAGATGCCGCAAAAGCCCTGATACGCAGAGTAATAAACGCGTATGAAAAAAGTCAAAAACGCAGTTACACGAAACCGCAGCCTGCCGGAAAGTTACTGCCATAGTAATTAGGTTACAAAAAATGGTTGTAATTTTTAGTGAAACTAACAAAATAATTTTATAGCACTTTATTTTTGATCCGATTCGTGCTATAATAATCTGAAAGGTTTAAAATGATGTCCAAGGTTATTTCTGTTTTTTCGGTCACCGGCGGCGCAGGAACATCGCTTACCGCCGCGGCACTGGCTTTATCTTTTTCGTCGATGGGGAAAAGTGTTGTTGTCGCAGAAACAGGACGTTTAAGTCAGACCGGACAAGCAGGGTTCGGGAGAAGTCAGGATCTGCTGCTGGATGCGGACGGTGTTTATAATTTCGGCGATCTGCTTGAGGGGAAAGCATCACCGGAGCAGGTTGCGGTCAAATCACGGATACCCGGCGATACGGATGCCGGTGTCCGGGTGCTGCTGTCACCGGCGCACGGTTCGGTATCCGGGCTAATAAACGGAGCCGAGCATTTCAACAAAATCCTTGCTCAATTGTCCGCAAAACATGATATAATCTTATTTGATACAGCCTTTGAATTTATTCCGTTTTTTTTGAAGCAAAGCGATCTGGGTTTGCTGGTAACCGGAGTCGGGCTGAAAGAACAAAGGGATTGCGCCGGAATAGGGAGAAATTTAAACCATAACGGGAAAGTACGGCTTATCCTAAACAACCTTGATTCAAAACTGCCGGAGGGAAGCATTGATCTTGATGAAACTATAGATCGCATAGGAATTCGCTTGATCGGAATTTTACCGAAACAAAAATCTCTGCTGACTTTGAACGGGGCGTTGAAATTGGAGGGCAGTTTCAAAAAAGCGGCCGGTAATATATGCCGGCGGATTTTGGGAAAACAAGTTCCGCTGCTGTTCAAGTAAACACGATTAAAATGACAAAACATATAACGAAAGGATTGAAAACATTGAATTTAGCAATTTTAGCACATGATTCGAAAAAGGAATTAATGGTACAATTCTGCATTGCGTACCGCGGTATACTAAGCCGTCACAATATATGCGCTACCGCTACTACGGGCAACCTGGTAAGCGAAGCAACAGGATTGAAAATAGAAAAATATTTAAGCGGAACGCAGGGCGGCGATCAACAAATCGCAGCGCGTATTAAATGTAACGAAATAGATTTGCTCTTATTTTTCCGGGATCATTTGACGACGGACGGGGCAGCTCAGAACGTTTCCAACACACCCCACGATTTATTAAGGGCGTGCGACCAAAACAACATCCCGGTGGCGACAAATATTGCTACCGCCGAAATGTTGATACACGGAATAGAACGCGGAGATCTGGATTGGCGGAATATAATCAAAACCAGGAGAAATTAGTTTGAAAAATATTATCAAAGCACAACGCGGCACAGCGGATATTTTGCCCAACCAATCCTATAAATGGCGATATGTTGAGCGGATATTCGCAGAAGTTGCCACGGTTTTCGGGTTTAAAGAAATAAGAACACCGGTATTTGAAGCGACAGAATTATTTGCGCGCGGGGTAGGTGACGGCACCGATATCGTACAAAAAGAAATGTATACTTTTGACGATAAGGGCGGTCGTTCGGTCACGCTAAGACCCGAAGGGACAGCAGGGGTGGTACGGGCTGTTATAGAAAATTCTCTGTTATCGCAATCAATGCCTCTGAAAGTTTTCTATATTATCACGGCATACCGTTATGAAAAACCGCAAAAAGGCAGGGGACGGGAATTTCATCAGCTGGGAGCGGAAATTTTCGGAGCGGATTTCCCGGCGGCTGACATCCGTTTGATTGATTTC
>Ga0099364_10001271_pt1 | contig 42117 bp, 37 predicted proteins | sample TergutTh196P3_FD_73070 | JGI IMG/M metagenome (GOLD analysis project Ga0099364, IMG submission 73070) | Microcerotermes parvus P3 segment gut microbial communities from Pointe-Noire, Republic of the Congo - Th196 P3 | ecosystem: Host-associated > Arthropoda: Insects > Digestive system > Gut ...
GTAACTGCTCAGTGGGTATCCGAAAAACTCGCAATGGTTACAGTCTGCACACAAATTTTGGCTGATAACACAGGTTTTCACAGCAGTGTCCGTGCATTGGCTGTAACCAACCTGTGTTTTTCGGATACCCACTGAGCAGTTACCATTTTCATAGGATTTGTATCCGCCTTATCCCGGCAAGCCAATTTGTTTTAGATCTGTTTTTTCAGTCACTGACACTCCGCGAAACATTTTATTTCCACCACTTAGTTTAAACTGCGAAATAAGCTCTTGCAGGGTGTTGGCTTGAGCGCTCATTTCTTCCGCCGCTGCAGCGCTTTGTTCGGCAGCCGCGCTGTTTTGTTGGATTACCTGCGCTACCTGTTCGATACCTATGTTAACTTGCTCTATGCTGGCTGACTGCTCCTCCGAAGAACTTGCAATCTCACTTACAAGGCGGTCGCTTTCATTTATACCTGAAACGATCTCCGTGAGACTGGCAGCTGTGCTGTTTGCTATGGATACGACCAAGTTGGCCTTCTCAATAGAATCTTCAATGAGATTTCCTGTTTCTTTTGCCGCTTCCGCACTCTTTGCTGCGAGACTGCGCACCTCCTCCGCAACCACTGCAAAGCCCTTTCCATGCTGACCTGCTCTTGCTGCCTCCACGGCTGCATTGAGTGCAAGTATATTCGTCTGGAAAGCGATATCGTCGATTACTTTGATAACCTTGCCGATTGACCCGCTCGCTTCATTGATATCGTTAACGGCCATTATCATCTCATCCATCTGCATGCTGCCTTTTTCCGCAATAACTTTAATCGTCTCTGCAAACACAGCCGCTTGTTCTGCCATATTTGCGTTTGACTTAGTCTTTTCAGCTATTAAGGATATTGAACTCGAAAGTTCTTCTATCGACGATGCCTGCTCCGTAGCTCCTTGCGCTAACGCCTGTGCGCCGTCAGCAACCTGTTTCGAGCCGGCTGTGACCTGATCGGCGGATAAATGAATTTCCGCGAACATACCATTAAGACTACTATGTAACTCATGCAGAGCCAATCCCATTGTGTCCTTTTCGGACAATTGATCCATGCCATGGGTCAGGTCACCATCCGACATTACTTCAAGTGCGTTGCATACATCGGTAACGCGCCCAACAAAGGCGGCGCAGGATGAAATAGTCTGGCCTATTTCATCTTTCACATTGGCAAATTTTCCGATTGTCTCCACGTCGCCACGACTTAGCTCTAAGTCCCCGGTATGGCTAGCCTTTTTCATAAAGTTAGTTAGAAGTGCCAAAGGTGCGGTTATACGCTTCACGACGATTTGCAGGACAATGATCGTTATCGCGAACCCTGCAATGGCGATTGCAGCTCCAACAAGAACGAAACTCTTGACAGTAGCTGCTTTTTCGTCCAAGTACCGTCCAACGAACAGCATTCCAATGACTTTTCCTTCAAAGTCATATATGGGCGTGTATTCTACAAAGGCATCCTTATTCAGAATCTCTGCCTGGCCAATATATATCTCGCCTGACAAAACGGCTCGGCTTACTTTTTCCGATGCTCTAGTGCCTATTTCGCGCGTCCCGTTTTCTGTGACTACTGTAGAAGCGATTCGCACATCGCCTTTAAGGATAGCAACATCCACATCGAATATGCTTTTTTGGTAATCTACGAAGCTATTTGTATCCAGACGAAATCCTGTGACAACCACCCCCATCATAATCCCCTGCTCATTAACAATCGGCGCACTGGAACTCGCGGACATTTTTATAACCGCTCCCTCTTCAATCGCTGCATATGTTACGCCTGCAAGCGCAGCCCTGACGCTTTGCATTTGTGCTGCGCTGTACCCGAAATCCCCGGTATCCTGAGTCTGAGCAATAATTGTCCCCGTGTCGTTTGTAAACAGACAATAGTCCAACCCGGTTGTTATATCCAACTGATTCGCCCTGCGGAGCAAAGCCTCGCCGTCCCCTCGCTCCATCGCCTCGATGATTTCTGTATCCGCAGCAAAATACAGCGCTGCAATCCGCGCCTCAGCCTTAAGCGTGTCGATTTGTTTAATAATCGCGTATGATGCTGTATCCATGGAGATATTTATCTCTGAATCAACATTTTTTGAAAACTGTATGATATTAGTGACCAATAGTATCGTCATGAATATTCCCAGCAGCAGCACTGCTGGAATGAGGATTTTCCACTTCACGCTCATAGGAGACATCTCCTTTATCATGTAATGCCGGAAGCAAGCCGGAGCTTCAGCATCGCCACAAAACGAGAAAGAGTTGTGTTTTTGGAATGTAGGGAATGTAGGGAATGTAGGGAACACTCGTTGCTGATTATCTCCGACTTGTTTTTTCCGGCCATTGATAATATAATTGATTCAAGCGCATGAAGGTCAATATGTTTTTTGAAAGATTTTTGGTATTTATATAGTTGCTATAATACATGCAGTCAAATCAAGGGCTCTGGCTATTTTAGGGATGCCTCTCAGCTATCTCTCTAATGTATAAAACGTGTAATGCTCCTTTTTAACATTCAAATAACATTAAAGTTCTTGAATCTTCATATGCGCACTATGCCTTACTTTTGACAAAACTATTTTATATTTATTATTGTGAGAGGAGTTATTTAAGATGAATGAACAAGATTTACTGTCAATAAAGGAGTTTTCTGAACTGACCGGCATTAAACAATCTAAACTGCGCTACTATGACGATATTGAGCTGTTTCGCCCGGTATTACGCGGAGAGAATGGCTACCGATATTACTCTGCGCCTCAGACCATTGCGGTCAATTGTTTAAATGTCATGCACAGTATGAATATTCCTGTAAGAAGCTTCAGCGAATTAAAAAAAGAAAGAACCCCAAAGCAGATTTTGGAGCTCATTCAAAAGCATGAACTGGAGCTTAACGGAGAACTTTACCGGCTACAACAGGCCTATTCAATAATACATACTTACTGCGGATTGATTCGGGAAGGGATGATGGCGGATGAACAGATCATAAGCAGCCGCTGGATGTCTTTGATGCCCATTGAGCTAGGCCCAGTGAATGATTTTAGCACTGGTTTCTTTTACGACAGTTTTTTTAGTTTCTTAAATCAGATGGCTGACCGCAAAATAAACCCTGCCTATCCTGCAGGTGGTTTTTATGAAAATATAGATTCATTAATTAACGCACCGGGGCGCCCCAATCGTTTCTTCGTTCAATTTCCGGCAGGTCGGGATAACAAAGAAGCTGGGGATTACCTCGTGGGCTATACGAGAGGTTATTATGGGAATCTCGGCGACTTACCCGAACGTATGCAATCACACGCAAAAAAGAACGGAATCGCCGTCGTGGGGCCGGTATATGAAATTTATCTCTACGATGAAATATCCATTGGAGATCCTGACCAATATCTGATCCAAGTTTCAGTGCTTATTGATAAGAATTTTAAAAAACGGACTTGAAATCGTCGGAATTCTGTACTATAATCCTTAGGTGATGCCGGTGTGTTGGAACTGGTAGACGAGGCGGACTCAAAATCCGTTGCCAGCGATGGTGTGTGGGTTCGAGTCCCACCACCGGCACCAAGTCATTTTCAGACAGTTGCTCAAAAGGGTGGCTGTCTGATGTCTTTTCGTTACAGGTCACGGGTTGTCGGAAATGACAGTATAGACTGAGAAAAAAGGCCGTGCCCAGCGACTGCCGTGAGGGAATTCCGGTTTTATCCCGGAACTGACCGAACGAAGGCGCATAATACGGCCTTTTTTGGGCAGGGCATGAATAGTAACGTCTTTTCTCCGGCCTCACTTCTCACATTGTGATTCATTAAAATAGCTGCTACCCTACTACTTTTCCGAACACGCGGAAGGCATCTAAATCGGCTATATTAATGTCACTGTACGCTTTATTGATTGAAACTAAGCGCACTCCGTCTTTATCCTGTTCGAATTTCTTTATAAATGATTCTCCGTCATAATAAAAAATCCCGATTTCGCCGTTTTCTATGACCGGCTGTTCGTGCGCCCACACGACTTGCCGGTCTGTGAAACGCGGAGCCATGCTGTCCCCGTTAACCCGCACCCCAAAATCAGCCGACATCGGAACGGTGGAATCAACTTCAAGTAATTCGTAATTTTCGCCGTCTAAATACTGCCCTGTACCTGCTGAAGCCGGGATATCGTATAGGCGCAGTGTGCGCAATGGCACCGGCGGAGTATAGGCATAACGACTTGATTCCGCCAGCAATGCGGCATACTCTTGCAACTTGCGCACTCCAACTTCATTCAATCCGTCTTTTTTCCCAAGAAAAGTTACCCGAATATTGTCCACTTGATATAAATCACATAAATGCAATAGCTGTTCCGCGTTTGGTGTGCTGTCTCCGCACTCCCAAGCCGAAACGGCTTTCGATTTTGTGGGCTTGTATTTATCAGTTAACCATTGTGCGGCTTCAATCTGTGATAATCCGGAACCTTCGCGCAGTGCGCGCAGTGTGACACCGATAGGCTGCAATTTAATCACCCCCAGGATTAGGAGCCCCGATACTATGTTATCAGGTAATGATACTATATACAAAATAATATTAAATTGCAAGCATTTTTCTGAATTAACCGGAAATAAATCTTGACAATCCGATATAATCGGATTTTTTATATAGAGTTTTGCGCTCCGCAAATATGGGGTCATCTCATCAGCATTTTATTGGCCTCTATTTAATGCAGATGATCCTTGAACTTATCGATAATTTCATTAATATCGACAGGTTTACCAAGGTGACCGTCCATACCGGCGGAAAGGCAGCGCTGGATATCTTCACTGAAAACGTTTGCTGTCATTGCTATAATTGGAATCTTGTCCGCGTTTGGCAACCCAGACGAGCGGATGCGCCTGGTCGCCTCGTAACCATCAATTTTAGGCATCTGTATATCCATCAAAATCAAATCGAAAGCATCTGGGATCGAAATGAATTTTTCTACTACTTCCTCACCATCCAATGCAAAGCTAATATCTATACCGGTATCCTCGAGAAGCGAAGAAATGATTTCACGATTAATATCCACATCTTCCGCAACGAGAATGCGCCTGCCTGTAAATATTCCGTTTTGCGAAATGTTTTCCGTATTGACTCCCATATCCACTTGAGCGCCTTTTTGCACATTCACTTCAAAAATGAATGAAGACCCATTTCCGAGTTCTGATTCTACCCAAATACTGCCTCCCATCATTTCGATAATGCGTTTTGATATGGCCAATCCCAACCCTGTGCCGCCGAATTTGCGTGATATACTGCCATCGCCCTGCTCAAAAGGGGTAAACAAATGCGTCTTTTGCTCATCAGATATCCCTATCCCAGTGTCCATCACTATAAAACGAATTGTGCAGAAATCGTCATTTTCGGCTGTAATTTCCGCAGTAAGCGTGATTTGTCCTTCATTTGGCGTAAATTTCACCGCATTTGAAAGAAGGTTTGTTATTACTTGTGACAATCGTTGTTCGTCCGATATTATTACCGTAGGGACGGCATCGTCGATATAAATCGAAAACATCTGTTCCTTTTCCGTCGCTTGGTAAGTGACTATGCTCATAACATGGCTGATCATGCTTTCAAAATAAAATGCACTGTAAGACAGTTCAAATTTGTCGGCTTCGATTTTTGACGTATCCAGAATATCGTTTATCACACCGAGCAAGTGCTTTGACGCGTCTGCGATTTTTCTAAGTGAGTAGTCCTTTTTCTCGATATCAGCTGCGTCCTTCCCAATTGACGACATCCCTATTATGGCGTTCATTGGCGTACGCATCTCATGACTCATTCGGGCAAGAAAGTCCGATTTAGCCCTGGTGGATTGCTCCGCCAATTCACGGGCACGCTCAGCTTCACGTCTTGCACTAATTATTTCGGTCGTATCATGGAAAACAACCATAATTCCCATTACCATCTCATTTTCACGTGATATAGGCGTCACGTTGATCAAATATGTGCGAGTGTTCCCATCTTGCTTGAAATCAATGCTTTGTTCCATCTTAACAGTTTGCCCGGCAGCGACTGCTTCATTAAATGCGCTGTCCAAGCTCCGAACAAATTCTTTATTCGCTACGGACGAAAAAATTTCCGCAAAAGACATGCCTTTCACATCTTTTTTAAATTCCGCCCCATTGCACCGTTTGTATGCTTCATTAACGAGAATAGCTCGTCCTTCGGTATCAAATGTCATAATGATATCCGGTGTATTTGATAGCATTAAGTCAATGCACAGTTCTAGCTTGGATTTTTCTCTCATTTCGAAACTGCATTGCTCATTCATTTGCTGTATCATTTTATTAAACGCTAATCCGAACTCTCTAATAAACTCTGCATGTAGACTATATATCACATTCCGAATATTATCAAGAAATGCTTTCGCAATGCTCTCCAAACTGTTCACCTTCTTTCGTAAAAACAATGATAGATGATTAAAGCACTTGAAAGTCAATAGGTTGATTAAAATAAATACTATTTCCCAACTTACGCTGATAGTTTTAGAAAATGCAGCTCCTGCAATAACTTCAGCTGTCATTGTTTTTTTGCTATGGTCGTCCTCCAATAAATGTCCGCGATTTTTATATCATTTTCCATAAAAAAGTTTAAGGTACTCTAGGGGTGTGAACACGAATCCAAAGCTCTTAGGTTTTTCACAGCGCTTGTTATCATGATACGAATCTCATAAAGCGCGGCAAAGCGACAATCACACAGACTGCCGCTTTGCGTTAGTTAGTAATCTTTCCCTTGTCTCCCTACTTTTTTATCAACTCTGCATTGCTTGGTACCGACGCTCTTACGCCGTTTCTATTGCCGCTGCCTTTTGAAGGCCTAATTTCTCGACTGCATCTTCCCTCATTTTGTATTTTAAGATCTTTCCGGCGGCATTCATTGGGAACTCGGACACGAAATCGACATAGCTTGGGACCTTATGTTTTGCCATATTGGCATGTACATAGTCCTTGATGTCTTTCTCCGTCATATCCACACCATCCTTTAAGACGATGCAGGCCATGATTTCTTCGCCGTATTGAACAGACGGCACCCCGATTACCTGAACATCTTTGACATTCGGATGCGTATACAGGAATTCCTCTATCTCTTTCGGGTAGATGTTTTCCCCACCCCTGATTATCATGTCCTTTAGCCTGCCTGTTATGCGGAAGTTTCCATCCGGCGTACGGCAGGCCAGATCGCCCGTGTGCAACCAACCGTCATTATCTATGGCAGCCGAGGTGGCCTCCGGCATTTTATAATAACCTTTCATAAGATTATACCCTCGCGCTACGAATTCTCCCGTAACTTCGTCGGGTAACTCTTCATAGGTTTCAGGGTCAACGATTTTGCACTCGACTCCGGGCAGCGGCCTGCCGACAGTGCCTACGCGTACCTCGACCGGATCGTCTATTGAGCTCATCGTACATCCGGGGGCGCTCTCCGTCTGTCCGAAAACTATCGTAATCTCCGACATATTCATCTTGTCCATAACGTCTCGCATCACGGATATCGGGCAAGGGCTTCCGGCCATAATGCCCGTCCTCATGTGCGTGAAGTCTTCCGGATTGAAATCTTCGTGCTCAAGCATAGCTATGAACATTGTCGGAACGCCATTACAGGCTGTGATCCGTTCTTGTTTGACGCATGCGAGCGCCGCTTTCGGCGAAAAGTACGGCAGCGGCGACATCGTTGAGCCATGGGTCATCGAAGCCGTCATGGACAGCACCATACCAAAGCAGTGGAACATTGGTACATGGATTAGAAACCGGTCGGCTGTCGAGAGATCCATCCTATCTCCTATGCACTTGCCATTGTTAACAATGTTATGATGCGTTAACATGACTCCCTTTGGGAATCCGGTAGTGCCGGATGTGTACTGCATGTTGCAGACATCTCCGGTGCGTGTTTGTGCGGCCAAGCGGTGTACCTCCTCAACCGGAACGCGCGTTCCCATTTCCAATGCCTGATCCCAAGTCAGACAGCCTTTTTGCTTTGAAGAAACTGTAATGATGCGGCGCAGGAAAGGCAGACGCTTGCAGTGCAGCGGATTTTGCTCAGACGAGTACTCAAGCTCCGGACACAACGACTTGATAATCGACACATAATCGGAATCCCGGTATCCATCAATCATTACAAGCGTATGTACATCAGCTTGGCGCAGCAGATACTCAGCTTCACGCACTTTATACGCTGTGTTCATCGTGACAAGTACTGCACCTATCCTAACGGCAGACCAGAACGCGATAAACCACTGCGGTACATTCGTAGCCCAGACTGCGACCTTGTCTCCCGGTTTCACGCCGAGCGCAATTAGGCTTCTTGCGAAAGCATCGGCATCTTCTCGGAACTCCGCATATGTCCTCGTATAGTCAAGCGTAGTGTACCTGAATGCATATTGATCGGGGAACTCCTCTGCCACGCGATCAAGCATCTCGGCAAATGTAATGTCCAAGAGTTCATCCTTTGGCCAGATGTATTTCCCGCTCTTGCGAATGTTGTCGAAATATTTGTCAACTCTCTTCCGACTGTCAGAAAAACGTTCAATTGCATTGACATAATGAGGAAGCCTTACATCCGAGTCGTCTAACCCTGAGTTGTCCCCTGTCATGTCGAGGGTCAGATGCCCCTTATAGTCAATTGACCGCAACGCGAGCAACATTTCGCGCAGAGGCACGTCTCCATCACCGGTCAAGCAGCTTATGATCTGGCCACCGGATTCAAACGAGTCGCAGACATGTACAACCCTAACATAAGCGCCTAGATTGCTAATCGATGTATCTGCGGATTCGCTGCCAAATCTGTACGTGTGATGAAGGTTCCACAATACGGCAAGACTGTCGCTGGCAAAGCGGTCGAGGAGTCCGCAAAGGCGCTTTGTGTTGGCGTAAATCCCATTTGTCTCTATCAGCAGTATGACGCTCTCCGACTCAGCTTTCGGCAGCAGGATTCCTATTAACGAGACTATGCGCTCCTCGTCAGCCTCAGTATCAAACTTCATGTCAAGACACACATGCGGCGCGCGCAGGATTCCCGCGAGTTCTATACAAGCCGCGGCATCCTTGAGCGTTTGCTCATGATTGTCCGCGCCGCCCGACACATCGACTGTGACACAGGTAATATCAAGCAGTTTCTCATTCAGTGTGCGTAAGAAATGCTGTTTTTCCTGAATGTTTTCAAGTAAGGACGACGCCTCGTCGGGCGAGTAGCATAGCTCCAGCCCGTCCATCTCCATTTTTTCGGCCAAATCACAATGCTCGATCCATTTGAGCTTCGGCCATGCGTTTGATTTATATGACAGTTTCATTATTGACCCCGCTCCTCAAAAATTATTTTATTCACAGCGCTTAGGTACGCACGAATGCTGGCTCCGACTATATCTGTGGAAACACCGCGCCCGGAATACAGTTTTCCGCCATGCCGCAGCTTTATTAGCGCGTCCCCGGTCGCTTCACGCCCTCCGGTCACTGCCTGGAGTTGAAAATCCTCCAACTCATAATGCACGCCAAAAATCTGTTCGGCAGCTCTGAATGCGGCATCGATCGGACCGTCGCCCGTCGAAATGGATTCTTTCGCGATGCCATCTTTCACTAGTTCGATGACGGCTGTGGCTGTTATTGCGCTGCCGCTGTTTATAACATAGCTGCGAAGCTGATATGTCGGCGCAGCCTGCCCCGATGTTTCGGCGATCAGCGCATCTATGTCGCGGCTTACAACTTTTTTATTTCTGGCTATTTCCTTAAACTGCACGTAGATTCGCTCAAGATCGTCCCCGGAAACATCATAGCCATGTGCAGCAATGTAGTCACGGAGCGAATTAATATCGGCATCCTCCGGTAACGCTACATCTTCCGCCTGCTTCATATCTTCAGCAGTTGAGCGAATCGTCCCGCCCGCTCCTGAAAGCGCAGCGAGTTGTGCGCTTGTCCGCTGGAGCGTCGTGTCGTTAATATTATATGATATACCGAGCGTCTCGCCGCGTATTTTTATTACATTCAAAAACTGTTCGAGTGAGAGCGTTCCTGACTTGCCGCTTGATGAAACTTTGATTTGTCTAACTCCGGAGCCTATGCCGGCAAGGGCGGCGGCTGAGGCAAGTCCAAGATTATCGCTTAGATGAAGTGAAAGCGTAACGTTATGCAGTTCCGGTACCGATTCGTATACAGATGCTACGAACTTAGAGAGTTCATCCGGCAATAACTCGCCAACGGAATCGCAAAGGGTTATGTATTTCGCGCCGGCATTGATCGCTGCTTTCAAAACGGAAGTCAGAAAACCAAGGTCGCTGCGTGTGGAATCCTCGGCTGTGAACTCAACTTCCGGGCAGATCCCCGCGCTGTATTCCGTAATCTCGGCGACGAGCGGCAAAATCGCTTCGGCTTTCATCTGTCGCCTATATTCCATCTGTACGGTCGATGTCGGCGCAACAACATTGAGCCTTGGCCTTTTGGCTTTTGAAAGAGCGTCCCATGTAAGGTCTACGCTTTGTTTGTTTAGATCGACCGGCACACATATTGAACTGTGTTCCAAAGTCGATGCGAGTGTTCTGATAAATACCGCGTCAGCAGGCGAATCGCTGACCGATCCCGTTTCTATAACGTCAACCTGCAATTTTTCCAGAAGCTTTGCCGTCTCAAGTTTTTCCTTAAAGCTCAGCCTTGCCTCATATACCTCCTCCGATTCGCGCAGCGAAATATCGGATATTACAATTTTTATCACTGATTTTCAATCCTTTCGTTAAATAAACTAACAGTGGGCATTTTCGGCGATTTTGCCGGTTATGCCCACTGCTTATTGCGGGATTATTTCGACAAAAACTACCTAGACTTCAACTGTCCAACCCATATCGTCGGCGACTGCTCCGGTCTGAATGCCATAAAGTGCGTCATAAAGTCGCTTAGCAAGCTCCCCGACTCCACCGTCTCCGATAGTAAGGGTGGTGTCCTTAAGCATAAGCCTTCCGACAGGCGATATTACTGCCGCCGTGCCGGATGCGAACACCTCCTTCAAACTGCCGTCCTGCGCGGCTTTTATAGCGTCGCCGATTTTAAGCCGGCGCTCGGATATCTTAACTCTCCACTTTTTAAGAAGCTCGATAACGGAAGCCCTTGTCACGCCGGGCAATATCGTCCCCAAAAGCGGAGCGGTGATAACTTCGTCGTTAATCATGAAAAACGCGTTGGAAGTACCTATTTCCTCTATATAGCTGTGCTCGATGGCATCAAGCCAAAGTACCTGCTCACATCCCTTCGCTTTTGCTTTTTCCTGTGCTTTCAGCGATCCTCCGTAGTTGCCTCCTACCTTGGCGAAGCCAACTCCGCCAACTGCGGCACGTACGTACTCATCCTCAACATAAATACTCGTCGGCGCCAGACCTCCGCCCGGTGTGTCATAATAAGGGCCGACAGGGGAGCAAATAACTACAAACAAATAGTGATTAGCCGCTTGGACTCCCAAAAACGGATCGTCGGCAATAATAAACGGACGTATATATAGACTGGTTCCCGGCTTTTCCGGTATCCAATCGCGCTCTACGTCTACAAGCGTCCTGATTGCGCTTACAAACATTTCCGGATCAAAGTCCGGCATACACATGCGCTCATTTGACGCGCGCGCCCGCTCCGCATTCATATATGGGCGAAAAAGCTGTACGCGCCCATCACGCGTGCGGTATGCTTTCATCCCCTCGAACATTTCCTGCCCATAATGGAACACTGCGGCAGCAGGGTCCAGCGAAAGAGGCCCGTACGGAACTATGCGCCCATCATGCCACCCTTTACCTGTCTCATACTCCATAACGAACATATGGTCTGAAAACTCTTTGCCAAATTTAAGTGTATCCGGATCCGGTTTAGCCTTCGGCGTTGATGTTTTTCGTATTTCAAATGTATATTTCATAACTCTCCCCTATTGCCGCCACAGATCATATGCTTTCATGTTGATGTCGCGAATCTCCGCCCCTCTGGCACCAATCGTCTTATCTATCACACTCTTAATAGTAGCTTCCGGTACAATGTTTGTCGCGCGTATAAATGCGCCAAGCATAACAACATTCGCAACTCGCTCGTTCCCCAGCTCAATCGCGAGTTTGTTTGCGGGGACTTCAACCACCGTAATATCATCGCGCTTTGCCTTCTGGCTTATCATGGACTCGTTGATCAGCATGATCCCTCCGGGTTTAAGTGTTGATTCAAACTTAATAAGCGATGGCAAGTTCATCGCAACTACAAAGTCCGATTCAAAAATGAGGGGGCAGCTAACGTCCTTATCCGACACGACGACAGTGCAGTTTGCGGTTCCGCCGCGCATTTCCGGACCGTATGAAGGGAAAAAAGTCGCGGACTTATCCTCCAGCATTGCGGCGTAGGTCACCATTTGCCCCATAAGCAAAACGCCTTGACCACCTGAACCCGCAAAAAACATTTTATATGTACTCAAATTACTCGCCCCCTTCCGGTGATCTGAATACTTTGACGGGGTAATATGGCATCATTTTCTCCTTGAGCCATTTCATCGCATCTATCGGTTTCAGTCCCCAGTTTGTCGGGCAGGTGGATAGAAATTCCACAAACGAGAAGCCAAGCCCTTTTTCCTGCACTTCAAAAGCGCGTCTGACGGCCTTTTTAGCTTTATTGATATTGGCTGTGGAATCAAGTGCAACGCGCTCGACATAGACAGCACCGTCAAGCGTTGCAATCATCTCGCACACACGCATCGGCGCACCGGCTTGTTCAATAGTACGCCCTGACTGCGACGTTGTGGATCTCTGGCCTACCAGCGTGGTCGGAGCCATCTGTCCTCCTGTCATGCCGTAGATCCCGTTGTTTATGAAAAATGTAGTAAATTTTTCTCCGCGCGCTGCAGCGTGGATGATCTCTGCGGTACCGATCGATGCGAGATCGCCGTCCCCTTGGTACGTAAACACCAGCTTATCCGGCTGAGCCCGCCGAATTCCCGAAGCGACGGCAGGTGCGCGCCCGTGAGCCGCTTCGCACATGTCGACATTCATAAACTTGTGCGCTTGGACGCTGCATCCTATGGGTCCGACGGCAATTGTATTACCAAGCATTCCCATCTCTTCAAGCGTCTCCATTATAAGCCTGTGCGATATTCCGTGGGTACATCCGGGACAGTAATTTGTCTCGACCCTGAGCATACCTTTTGTGTATGTAAATACAGGTTGCATAATAACCTCCTTTATATTAAGTAGAATTACTAAAACTCGCTGAAAATTTTCTTTGCGCGCTCCGCTACCTCCAGCGAAGTCGGGATCATTCCGCCTGTTCGGTTGAGAAGCTTTATCGGGAAGCGGTTGCCTACGCCGATTCTTACGTCCTGTATCAACTGCCCCATCGATAGTTCTGCCGATATAACAACTTTCGTCTTATCGGTTATCATGTCAAACGCTTCATACGGGAACGGCCAGAGCGATATCGGGCGGATGAGCCCCGCTTTGATACCCTGCTCTCCAAGCAGCTCGATGGCTTCCTTTGCGATGCGTGCGACTGTTCCGAACGCAACGAACACGATTTCAGCATCCTCAACGCCGATTGTTTCAACGCGTACGAGTTCTTTTTCAGCTACTGAATATTTTTCGAATAGTTTCTCAACGTGCTTTTCAAGCTCATCCGCCTGCATGCGTAACGATTTGACTACCGTGCGCTTGGAGTCGTCGTCGCCGTAGCCCGCGAGCGCCCATGGCTTATGTTTCTTGATATCTTCTGTTTTTATATCGGCAACAGCCTCCGGCAGTGTGAGAGGTTCCATCATCTGTGCAAGTATGCCGTCTGTGTATATAATTATTGGGTTGCGCCACTTGTCGGCGAGGCTCATGGCTTCAAAGACAAGGTCAGCGCCCTCTTGTATGCTGGACGGCGCGAGTACAGGGATTTTATAGTCGCCGTTGCCTCCGCCGCGCGTAACTTGAAAATAGTCCGCCTGACCCGGCTGAATCCCGCCTATTCCGGGTCCGCCTCGGCATACTGTCAGTATCACGGTCGGAACCTCAGTCGAGCACAGGAAACTCATGCCTTCTTGCATCAATGCGATCCCAGGTGAGGAAGATGTGATAAACACCCTGCCGCCCGCAGCTCCTGCGCCGTATGCCATATTAATAGCGCATATCTCGCTTTCTGCCTGTATGAAGTGTCCGCCTCGCAAAGGCAGTTCCCGCGACATGTATTCCGGGATTTCATTTTGCGGTGTTATCGGATATCCGAAATAGTAACGGCATCCGCCGCGTATCGCCGCCTCGGCGAACGCTTCGTTGCCTTTCATAAGCACCTTTTCACTCATTGAGCAGCATCCTCCTTGAATATTTCTATTGCTCCGTCGGGACATACTAGCGCACAAGCCTTGCAACCAATGCACTCATCCTGACGCATTGCATCAGCCGGATGATAGCCCCTGTTGCTAATGTGCGCGCTCATTTCGATGATACCCTTGGGACAAAACTCACGGCAGAGCTCGCAGCCCTTGCAGACATCTCCGTCAATACGGACTTCAAATTTCGCCATACTTCTTCTCCTTTACTTGTCAAGCCATGTCGGGCGCATGTATAGACCCAATGGCATTAGATTGCCTGAAAGTCCTGATAGCTCATCAGGGGAAACGATTCCTGCGGGGTAGCAATCGCACAGCAATCGTTTGCCGGTTGTTTCGCAAATCATTGCGCACAACTCATACCCTTTGATCACTGAGCCGGCGGTGGTTTCGCGCAATAAATGGCAGTTATTTACAATATCCGTCACAGTTAGTTTTATAGCGTCCTCAATGGCAGAAATATGTTTCAAGGCTCCATCTATGCCGCGCGTCTCGGGGCGATTCGCGTTTATTACTGCCAGCACAGTCGTTTCATCGTCAGTAAAGTACTTCGTAAACTGGTTTAATACGAGCGCGCCGCTGTCGTTGCCGCCGACGTCAACTATGACCCGGCAGCTTGAATCCTCAAGGGGTACTCGGACACTCGCACCCAAAGCCGGAATTTCCGCAGCTATTTCTGCTTTGTACATGCTTCCGTAGACTGCAATGCCCGCCTCCTCAAGCTCATCCCGCCGCTCACGTGAACGGAAATACGGGTTTACTATATCAAGGTCGATTATCGCATTTTTTCCTGCGTCGTCAGCGGCGAGGAGCATTGCAAGCGACACCGAAAACTCAGTTTTCCCGCTTCCGTAGTGCCCTGTGACAATAATCTTCCTGCCTGCTTTTTCCAAAAACCGTAAATCTGCCATAGCGTTGCCCCGTTTTAAACCGAAGCCATCAAGCTCCTAATATTGTCAATCAGTTATTCTTATCAGTAATACCGGGATTTGTCAATATCCTGAACGCAATTTAAATAAAATTACAATAAGTTTCGCATTTTTCACAAGCCGCTGCCCAACGCACCCGCGTGTGTTGTGCTAATGTTACAGGTCACGGGCAACCGAACTCCCTAGCAAACTCCCGGTCATTGCGGGCTTGACCCGCAATCCCCTGGTTACATCCCTCGGGGGTATGAGCGAGATTATCTGTTCTTTTACTTCACTGCGGAGCCGAAAAGTGTTATTATAGTAGGAGTATTAATTGAAAGGCTGTAGGTTAATGATAGACACGATACTTTTTGACTTGGATGGAACATTGATTCAGTTTTCGCAGGAAGCGTTCATCGACGCTTACTTTACAGAGCTTAGAAAGGTATTCTCCGGATTTGGCATTGACCCCAATTTGTCAGTTAAGGCTGTATGGGCCGGTACAAAGGCCATGGCACAAAATGACGGCAAAGCAATTAACGCACATAGATTTTGGGAGACTTTTGCACATACGATGCAGCTTTCCGGTGAAAAAATAAAAAGCGTAGAAGCCGCATGCGATAGCTTTTACTCAAATGAGTTTGATGTTGTAAAGTCAATAATAATACCAAATGACATTTCACAAAGCATTGTGCGTGTCATGCCGGAGAAAGGATACTGTGTTGTCTTAGCTACAAATCCATTTTTCCCGCTTTGTGCCGTATCGACGCGCCTCGGATGGATTGGTCTGGAGGTAAACGATTTTCAGCTTGTTACGCATTACGGAAACAGCACCTATTGCAAGCCCTCCCACGGTTATTTCCGTGAGATATTTAAAAAAATCGAAAAAAACCCGGAGCAATGCCTTATGGTGGGCAACACTCCGGCGGAAGATATGGCAGCGGGCGAGCTGGGCGCGGAAACTTTCTTAGTAACCGACTGTCTGGAAAACGAAGCCGGCATGGACATCACGATGTATAAATGCGGCACTCTCTCAGAACTGGAAGCGTACCTTATGTCACTGCCGGATATAACTTAACAAATGAGGTGCCCGTGAGTAGTTACAACAAATAATGGTAATGCTCAGTGGGTATCCGAAAAACACAGGTTGGTTACAGCCAATGCACGAGCACTACTGTGAAAACCTGTGTTATCGTCCAAAATTCGTGTGCAGACTGTAACCATTGCGAGTTTTTCGGATACCCACTGAGCAGTTACAACAAATAATGTTTGAAAGGATTAATATGACTATGGTTTACAATACAAAGGGTGTGTGTGCGGGCACTATTGATTTTGAAGTTGAAGATGGTTTTATAAAAACTGTCAGCTTTCGTGATGGATGCGAAGGTAATGCTGAAGGTATTTCCCGGCTCGTTGTGGGGATGCGCGTGAGCGAGGTTATTGAACGCCTCGAGGGCATAGACTGCGAGGGCAGAGGAACCTCCTGCCCGGATCAATTGGCGCAAGCACTTCGCGCATCGCTTTGAGAGCTGACAAATTAAAACTTTTTATTCCATTTTCTATTATCATGTGGTATAATAAACGTTGACTGCAGTCTATGTCCGAATAGTCGGCCATAGAAATGTGTTGCTAACGCAGTATTTTATTTATATGCGAAAGGAAATAAATTATGAGTACTTTACATCTGACTGCCGTAGATTTTGACGAAAAAATTGGCAATGGCAGTGTTCTTGTAGATTTTTGGGCCGAGTGGTGCGGACCATGCAGAGTGGTTGGCCCGATCATTGATGAGCTTGCGGCGGAATATGACGGTCAGGTAACTATCGCAAAAGTTGATGTTGATAACGAACAAAAGCTAGCGCTTCGTTTCAACGTTATGAGCATACCAACCGTCATCTTGTTTAAAGAAGGCTCGGAAGTAAAACGCTTTGTAGGCGTCCAGTCTAAAGAAACATATGCAACGGAGCTAGCAGCCCGGTAGCACAGGTAGAGGGTATTCGTTACTTGTTACTTACCCAAGAAGTGACCGCAGCGCAACCGGCTCCCCCGGTCGCATAGCTTTGACGTGATTTATCGGAACAGCTAGGTTTAAGTTTTGACCGTAGGAAAACGAGCTTGATGCAACACCGATGACTTGTCCCGCTGTATTGAGAAGAGGACTTCCGCCGCTGCCGAATGAAATCGGAGCGGTAAACTGTATGAGCGTTTCATTGTCGACTACCCGTCTTGTGTTTGAGATGATTCCCCCTGTCATAGTATTGACGTACCCCAACGGGCTGCCTATAGCGTAAACGGAATTGCCTGCCTCAATCAGATCGGAGTCAGCAAGGGTTAGGTATTTCCAGTCGCTCTCATTGGAATTGATTGAAATCATAACTAGATTGAATTCTTCGCTCACCGCATGTACGCCCCGCACAGGATAGACATCCCCGTTATTCAAGGTGATCGTCGCGCTTGCGGCGTTTTCTATTACGTGAAGATTCGTGATAATAAGACCGTCGTCGGATATGAAAAACCCACTACCGGTCCTAATCAATCTATCCGCTACATCAAATGTCTCAAGCATAATCACAGCATCGGCGCTTTGCTGAAATATCAGCTCGCCGGGAATATTGCCGACAGTGTTATACCCAAGGTGTGTATGACCTCCAAAACTAGATTGTGCTGAAGGTACGCAGGTGAATAGAGAACCCACCAACACAGTAACAATAATTAATGACAGCCTCTTATTTTTCTTATGCATAATCTTACATTTTGTTCCTTTCAAGCAGCATTGTCTTAATAACAGCGACTGCGCCTTCAATACCTGTAAATGATGTGTTGATAATAAGGTCATAGTGTTCTATGTTGCCCCATTGCCTGCTAGTATAGTATTTGTAATAGTTAATACGGCTTTTATCAATTCTCCTAATCCCGTCTGCAGCTTTCTGCGGTGATAAATCGTAGTTCTCCACAGCTTGGCGAATCCTGTCTTCAAGCTTGCCTCGAACGAAGACGGTGACTAAATCCGGATCATTTCGGAGTATATAGCCCGCACACCTCCCGACAATTACGCAGCTCCCCTGCGACGCAAGTTCCTTAATAACAGCCGACTGGGCAAGAAATACTTTGTCAGTGACAGGCGTATCATAGTATGCTATCGTGTCATAACTTGAATAGGCGGAATACTTGAGGTTATGCAGGAATGTGTTGGGGATGTTTTCATCACTTTTTTCTATGAAACCCGCTGACATTCCGCTTTTCTCAGCGGCCATATGGATTATTTCCTTGTCATAAAAAGGTATGTCAAGTTCTTTCGCCAAAAGTTCCCCGACGTACCTGCCGCCGCTGCCGTACTCGCGGCTGATTGTTATTATGTGTTTTTCCATTTGTGTATTTACCCCCTTTTTTCAACAGGTTAGTTGAATAATACCACACAGAAAGACAAATATCAATAATAATATCATCAGCAAATTATACCACCCTCCTTTACATCTCGTCTATACTGTTGTATTATCTTACATAGCAGGGGGTTAATATTTATGAACTTTGATTCGTACGGCGATTATATATTTTGTGATGGTGCAATGGGTACAATGTTGCAAAAAAGCGGTCTGAAATCGGGCGAGAGATCTGACATCATGAATATGATATCACCGAAAGCCGTTGAAAACGTCCACCGCATGTATATTGATGCCGGAAGCAATATAATATATACAAATACATTTGGATCAAATGCTCACGCGCTCGCCGGTACAGGTTACTCCCCTGAGGATATCATAACTGCGGCCCTTGCAATAGCACAGCGCGCTAGCAACGGAACAGCTAAAGTCGCTCTCGATATAGGGCCTATAGGTGTACTGCTTGAGCCAATGGGCGACCTTGAGTTCGACAGGGCTTACGAGCTTTTTTCTGAGCAAGCAATTGCCGGTGAAAAAGCGGGGGCGGATATTGCCGCTATTGAGACTATGAGCGATATAACAGAACTCAAAGCTGCGCTGCTCGCTGTTACCGAGAACACAGGACTGGCCGTTATGGCTACGATGACGTTTGATAATATGGGGCGAACATACATCGGCGCGACACCGGAAGACTTCGTGGAGATGGCCGAAAGGCTGGGTGCGGCAGCAGTAGGACTAAATTGTTCACTTGAGCCATCGGAGATGATAGGGACAGCGGAACGAATAGCGAAAACAACGAACCTGCCGCTCATAATAAAACCGAACGCCGGTTTACCGGACAGCATTACAGGTACATACAGTGTCACCCCCTCCGATTTCGCGGGACAGATGGCACAATTAGCCAAAATTGTGGAAGATTTGCATTGCGTCGAAACCGCACAGGGTGGTCAAACCGCCCCCCGCAAGATGATACTCGGCGGTTGCTGCGGAACTTCGCCGGATTACATTCGCGAATTGAGGAAAGTTTTCGTATGAATGGAGATGTTTTTACCCCTGCAGATATTCTGATTCCCAAGGATATCTCATTTAGAAATTGGAGCGTAATAGCATGCGATCAGTTCTCTTCCGAACCTGATTATTGGGAACGCGTGCGCGCAAATATTGGCGAAGAACCGTCAACGCTCAACATGATAATTCCCGAAGCATACCTTGATGATGCAGACCTTGATTGCGAAGTCAAAAAAATCCATGCTGCTATAGAATCCTACATCATGCAAGATTTATTTCGCGAAATAGAGGATTCCTTCATCTATGTCGAAAGGACTCTTTCTGATGGCTCAGTGCGCAGCGGGCTAGTCGGAACAGTCGATCTTGATGAATACGATTTTTCTGGCCGCAAGGCTGCTATTCTCGCAAGCGAGGGAACGGTACTTGACAGGCTGCCGGCACGTATTTCTATTAGACGCGCTGCCCGATTGGAGCTGCCGCATATTATCGCATTTATCAATGATACAAGCATGTCTGTCATCGAACCGCTGTCGAAAAAATCGGATGATCTGCCCCTGCTTTACGATTTTGACTTGATGGAGTGCGGTGGTAACATTAAAGGTATGCGCGTCTGCGGCGCCGATGCAGACAAAGTCATGAGTGCTATTCGCAAGTTGCATGGTAATAACGATACGCTGATGGTAATGGGCGACGGTAACCACTCGCTTGCTGCTGCGAAGGTATATTGGGATGAGCTGAAGCAGAATCTCAGCGCGGCAGAGAAAGAAAATCATCCTGCTCGCAAGGCTTTGCTTGAGGTAAATAATGTATACGAACCTGCTATATGTTTTGAGGCCATCCACCGGGTGTTGTTCGATGTAGACCCTGCAGGTTTTGTGAGTACGCTCGCGGATGCTATGCCGAGCGGCAGCGATTATGAACTGCATTGGGTTTCGCAAGGCCAAAGAGGCACCATCGGAGTCTCGGCTGACTGCATCGGCGATATGCTGACTGCTATGCAGACATTCCTTGATGAGTTTGTTCGTACCTATGGATGTCGCGTAGACTATATACACGGCGCAGATGCGGTTGCACGGCTCGCGGAAGGTGAGCGTTGCCTTGGGTTGATATTACCGGCAATGGACAAGTCTGAGTTATTTGGAACGGTGGCCTGCAGCGGAGTTTTCCCAAAAAAGAGCTTCTCAGTAGGTCATGCAAGAGAAAAGAGATATTATCTGGAATGCAGAAGAATAAAATAAAGCGTTACTTGTTTCACAGGGTTGTTTATGTCATATTGCATTATTCTGTCGGACGGATCATAAAACGCATAATGAGATATCGCTGCAGCAAGCATAAAGGACCGTCAGCCCCCAGCTTGCTCGTTGCCAATCACAATCTCAATATCGATCCGGTTTTTGTAGCTATGGGCTTTTCCCGACACATGTATTTTTTAGCAAGCGAACATGCTTTCAGAAAGGGCTTCAGCTCGAGTCTTTTGAGGTTTTTTTTCGCACCGATCCCTATCAACAAGAGCATTAGCGATATTTACGCTATCAAAGAGATAATCAGGCGGCTAAAATCCGGCGCCAGCGTCTGCGTGTTTGCCGAGGGCGACCGCTCTTATAACGGAATGACAGGCCCGATGCAACTTTCAATAGCCAAGTTGGCAAAAACATGTAAAACAGATCTCATTACTTTCCGCATAGAAGGCGGTTACTTTACCGCGCCTCGCTGGGCGAAAAAGCAGCGGAGAGGTAAAATGGCGGGGAATTTTGTTAACAGATATACCGCCGAAGAGCTTCAGTCTATGACAGCAACACAAATCAGCAGCCATATCGAACGAGATATCTATGAGGACGCGTACGAACGGCAAAAAGCACGTCTGGTACGTTATAAAGGAAAGGATTTAGCCGAGCACATTGAATTAGTCCTGTATCTATGCCCCAATTGCACAAGATTAGGGACTATTCGCTCTGAAGGCGAGCGGTTTTACTGCGCTTGCGGGCTCAGCGCGGCTTATACCGAAACCGGCCTTTTGAGCGGCGAAGACTTGCCGTACTCGACGATCACCGAATGGGACCGTTGGCAGTCCAATGAACTGAATGAAATTGTCAGCCGCGCCGGTGATCGGCCTATCTGCATGGATGAAGGCCAGACACTGCGCATAGTGAGCGCGGCAACAGACAGTACGCCCGCAGGTACAGGTGCAATGAGCATAAGCCGCGATGTGTTCCATTGCGCCGGTTATGATTTCGGAATCAACCAGATCACTCGGCTTGTTATTGTCGGTCGGATGACGCTTTTATTTGCGCTCAAGGGCGGGGACACGTACGAGGTACACAGCGACACCCCGCGCAGCGCTTTAAAATATAAGGAAATATACCGCATTTTAACCAATAAATAATTCTGACAGAAAGTAGAAACGATTATGGACTTTTCCTCTTCAAATACTGCGTTGTGGAGCTTTATCATCCAGATGGGCGGTATCGCAGGCGTTATGCTCGTGGCCAATCTGCTCAGGCGCAAGCTCAAGTTTGTTAGAAAGACGCTGATGCCCACAGCCGTACTTGCGGGATTCCTGCTGCTATTGATTCGTTCTCTTGGATGGGATTTAGTCGACATGGTAACATTGGAGATGCTCACCTATCACGGAATCGCTTTGGGATTTATCGCGCTATCGTTGCGCGTAGCCGATGCAGGTGCGGCCTCCGAAACAGAAAGGCTCACCGCGCCAAAAAGCGGGGCGCTCATTGTTAGCAGCTACACCATCCAAGGCATGGCCGGCCTTCTTATATCGCTTGCTCTTGCATATACCATCATGCCCGACTTTTTCAAGGCATCCGGCATCCTGCTGCCCATGGGATATGGTCAAGGCCCCGGACAAGCGAACAACATCGGTTCCACATTTGAATCTCTCGGCTTCGAAGGCGGTCGTTCATTCGGCTTATCGTTGGCGGCTTCGGGATATCTTGTGGCATGCATCGTAGGGGTGCTTTACTTGAATGTGTTGGCTCGCAAAGGTAAGCTAAAAAGAATTGATGTGGAAGTCGAGTCCGGTTCGGTTACCGTTGACACATTTCAGCATAAGGGCGAAGTCCCGATTTCCGAGTCTATCGACCGGTTTAGCATTCAGATGGCATTAGTGCTTGGTGTTTACCTGCTCAGCTATCTGACGATAAACGGGATTAGCGCTCTTATCGAAAGTTTGCACGAAGGGGTTGCTAACACAGTATCGACTCTTCTGTGGGGATTCAATTTTATCGTCGGCTCCGCCATCGCGCTGCTGATTCGCGCCATTCTTAAGGCATTGCGTAAAAACAATGTGATGACAAGGCAATACCAGAATAATTACCTGTTGTCCCGCATCTCGGGTTTCGCGTTTGATTTAATGATAATAGCAGGCATAGCCTCGATAAATATCAGCGATTTGCGGGGGTACTGGCTTCCGTTCATACTTATGAGTTTGGCCGGAACGGTTATAACGCTTATATACCTAAAATGGCTGTGTAAAAAACTATATCCGAACTACTACTATGAAGGATTGCTATCTATGTACGGGATGATGACCGGCACAATCAGCTCCGGTGTGCTTCTCCTCAGGGAGATTGACCCCATGTATAAGACACCGGCTGCAAACAATCTGATCACAGGAAGCGGCACCGGCATAGTTTTCGGCGCGCCGATGCTGGCGCTCATCGCTATAGCGCCTATATCAGAGGAAATGACATGGCTCACGCTTGGGTTGCTTGTCGTATACACAGCGCTGTTGCTGCTATTCATGCTTAAGGCTGGAAAGAAAAAACGCGGCTGATGCCGCGTTTCCTCATCTCCGCCTCCCCATAATTCGCAGTATCATGAGGAACATATTGATAAAGTCGAGGTAAAGCGTCAGGGCTCCGACTACCGAAACCTTCTTGATGGCCACTTCATGGCTGACAGCGTTCGCTTCCCTGAGCATCCGCTTGATGCGCTGCGTATCATATGCTGTAAGGCCTACAAAAACGAGAACGCCGATGTAGCTGATAATATTAAAGAGCATGTCGCTTCTGGCAAAAATGTTGACGATGCTCGCGATTATAATCCCAAAAAGTGCCATGATGCAGATATTGCCTATGGATGACAGATCCCTGCGCGTTACCGCTCCGAAAATTGCCATTGCTGCAAACATGAGCGCTGCGATGGCGAATGCGTGGTAAATAATACCGATTTCGTAGACAAAAAATATTATTGACAGGGTCAGGCCATTGATTATCGCGTAAAAAAAGAACAAAGCATTCGCAGCCGCAGGCGATAGTTTCTTTATTCCCGCAGAAATCGCGAAAACAAGCCCGAGTTCTGCAATCATCAGCCCATAAAAGACAGGCATGTTCCCAAAAATGAAGTCCTGCATGGCTACGGATTCGGTTACTGCAATCGCAGCCACAGCCGTAACAAGCAAAGCGGCGAACATTCTGAAAAACACACGGGTCAGGCACGTAGAAGTAGCGCGATCCAACTCCGCTTGATTAGGCCACAAAGACGGAAACATATCGCTTACTTGGCCTCCTGTCTGGTTGTTCTGATTATAGTTGTAGTTATATGACAATATCATTACCTCCTTATATTTTCCGATTTGCGATAACTATATCACATCTGATTCCACTTGGCAAGACACATATAAACGACGGTTTGTGCCCCTAACTCCTCTCATAATTATGCCATACATTTTGCACATCGTCGCTGTCTTCCATTAAATCAAGCATCTTCTCCATGTTCTTAATATCATCTGGATCTGTCAACATAATAAAGCTCTGTGGGACCATTTCAACTTGGGCTGAGAGAAAACTATAGCCCGCATCCTCAAGGGCTCCGCTCACGGCGGCAAAATCGTCAGGTGCCGTATACACCTCAAACACTCCCTCGCCGGTTTCAATATCGTCAGCGCCTGCTTCAAGAGCGTCGTTAAGGGCGTTCTCTTCTACGATGCTCCCGTCTTCGTTGTCTATTATTATCACGCCTTTGCGATGAAACGACCATGATACGCACCCGGTTGTCCCCATGTTCCCACCGTATTTGTCAAAATGGTGACGCATTTCCGCCGCAGTCCTGTTACGATTGTCAGTCATCGCATCTACAATCACCGCAACACCTCCAGGTCCATATCCTTCATATGCAACACTTTCATAGTTATCTCCGCTGCCGGATCCAAGCGCTTTTTCTATCGTCCTTTTTATATTGTCATTTGGCATATTCGCAGCTTTTGCCTTAGCGACCGCCGCCGCTAGCCGAGAGTTGTTTTCTATATCACCGCTGCCGCCTTCTTTGACCGCCACGATCATCTCGCGCGCTACTTTTGTAAAAATCTTTGCCCTTTTTGCGTCCTGTGCCCCTTTTGCCCTCTGGATGTTGTGCCATTTCGAGTGTCCGGCCATAATTGAATCCCCCGCAGTATCATTAGTATTCCTGTTATAGTACCTAACTTGTTTAAAAAGTCAATAAAAATTTGATGTATTACAAATCGTATAATAACATATGAAAGTGTATAAAGCAATTGAATATTCATAGCATACTATGCACATTTACTTAACAATTCGGTCATATCTATCATATTACTTACATTAATTTACACATTTTTTACAAACTGCGGATATATTTACCTAAAAAATCACAGCATGGCAGGTTAACATAAGTCTCCCCTTCACTTATGAGTACAAATAGTTGTTAACATTCTCCACAGGTTTGTCCACACCCCTGTTTCTCAGTAACAATGCCGTTTGATGCCAAAATTTCAAAATATGCGATATCTTACAATTGAAGTATGCTCTTTCGCGCAACTCATGAAATGGTTTACATAATCGTACAATGCATATTATTGCCCTGCTTATTCACGTGAACCAATTTTTATAGACAAGACAATATAATTATTCTAATCCTATTGAAATACGCACGAGCTTTATAGTATAATAAGCGGGCATACAGTTTAATTGCTATACACAATTTATTAGTAATAACTATAAGGAGGAGACCCTATGAAAATCACTGCGGCTGTTACGCGCGAAAAAGGTAAAATCAGCTTTGAGACGGTGGAGTTATCCGATCCTAAAGCCAACGAGGTGTTAGTTAAAATGGTCGCCTGTGGCATCTGCCACACGGATATTGCCGTGATTGAGCAATTTCTGCCGATCCAGTTCCCTTACGTAGCCGGGCACGAAGGCGTCGGAATTGTTGAGAAGGTCGGGGACGGAGTAACGGATATCAGTGTTGGAGACCGGGTTGGCATATCTTTTCCGAGCTGCGGCAAATGCGACAATTGTAAAGATGGCCGCCCATATGCGTGCGAAGTTAACTTTCAAATGCTATTCGGCGGAAACTACCGTGATGGCACAAAGCGCATGAAGGGTGAAGACGGTGTCGAAATCGGCATTATGTTCGGTCAAGGCTCGTTTGCAACCTATGCGATAGCAGATCAAAGTAACACCGTCAAGCTTGATGTCGACAACGACGAGCAGCTTGCCATTCTCAGTTCATTGGGTTGCGGCATTCAGACGGGCGCGGGTTCGGTACTTAACCGCATGAAACCCCGCCCAGGTTCAAGCATCGCAATTTTTGGCTGCGGCAATGTCGGTCTTGCCGGTATCATGGCGGCCAAAATCTCCGGTTGTTCGACGATAATTGCCGTGCACGGACGCCGCGGTCGCGAAGAGGCTCTTGAATTCGGCGCGACACACACCATACATGGGCGCGAGGAAGATATAGTAGCCCGCGTTCTGGAAATCACCGGCGGAAAAGGCGTCAACTTCGCGCTTGAAAGCGCGGGTGTACCTGATATGGTAAGCACGATGCTAGACTGCCTTGCCAGGGAGGGTATGGGGGTCCTCGTCAGCGTTACCGGCCCTGCCGCGATCCCGATCGAGCTGGAGCGTCAGATCATGAACCCATCCGCAACCATCACGGGCGCCGTGGAAGGTTGCTCAAACCCGAAGGTGTTCATCCCCGAACTGGTAAGATTCTATAAAGAAGGCCGCCTGCCTATTGATAAATTGAATAAATTCTACGACTTCAAAGACCTTGAAAAAGCCCTTCACGATTGTCACGAAGGCACCGTAATCAAACCGATACTTAAGTTTTAATTCACATTCCCTAACCCATACAAGAAGAGCCGTTTCGCAAGTGAATCGGCTCTTTTCTTTGCATTTTCACAGCAAAAACGAACAGCGATAGCATAGAACAGTGATTCAAACGTGTAATGACAGGGCCTAAGACAAGTATTACAATGTCGGTATCAATCCACTAAGCGGACATCACACCCTCAACTCTTAATTCAGATGAGAAAAAGACTATGGAGGTACTGTCATGCAGAATACTCAGGAACTACCTAGGGAAAAGCTGAACAGAAGAGGCGCGACAGCGCTAACAGACACAGAACTGCTTCAGGCTGTCGTCGGCAGCGGCGGTAAAGACAATGACTTTAAACAAATTGCTAAAAATCTACATGCCGCAATACTGAAAATCGGGGCTGAAAATGTAACTATTGAAGACATCAAGGCTATAAAAGGTATTGGCGAGGCAAAGGCGACAGTAGTCTTCGCAGCATTGGAATTTTGGCGCAGGAAATTCACAAAACAAACCGCACCGCTGATTGATTCACCAGAAATGGCCGCAAAACAGTTTGACTTCATCAGGGATAAGAAGCAAGAGCATTTCGTATTGCTAACGCTTGACGGCGCAAGACGGCTTATCAAAAGCAGAACTATTACGATCGGCACCTTGACATCATCACTCGTGCATCCGAGGGAAGTCTTTTCACCCGCTATAGAAGACCGGGCCGCTTCCATTATAATCGGCCATAATCATCCGAGCGGAATGCTTAGCATAAGTGAACAGGACAAAGAGGTCAGCAGGTGTCTTAAGCAAGCCGGCGAGTTGTTGGGCATCCGGCTTGACGATCATATCGTCGTCGCAGGGGAGGGGTTTGCAAGCGCGATGTAACTTATCGTTTACATTTAGCTGCATATGCTCTATAATCATTTACATAAGAAATGATTGCGGAGAGCATAAATGAAAAAAACTGAGTCCCTGAGGGAAAACCCTTTGGGTTATGAGAGAGTCGGCAAGCTGATCTTAAAGTTCTCAATACCTGCGATAGCGAGCAATCTGCTCAACGCCATATATAACATTGTCGACCAGATTTTTATAGGCCATGGTATCGGATACGATGGTATTGCCGCGACCTCCATAGCCTTTCCTCTGGTTACAATTGTCTCGGCAGTGGCCATCATGCTAGGAGTCGGATGCGCATCAAGTTTCAACTTGAACCTTGGTGCCGACAACCGCGAAAGAGCGGAGAAAATGGCGGGTACCGGACTATCTGTGATGGTTCTTGCCGGTCTTGCCCTGATGACGGTATTCTTACTATTTTTAGCGCCGTTTCTTCGAATGTTTGGAGCCACAAATGAGATAATGGATCTTTCAATGGATTACACATCTATTGTAGTGCTTGGCATACCGTTCCAAGTAATAACCATAGGTGTCAGTCATCTCATTAGGGCAGACGGAAGTCCTAATTGGGCAATGATCAGCATGATGTCCGGCGCAGTGTTCAATTTCATTTTTGACCCGGTTTTTATGTTCGGGTTCGGGTGGGGTATTAAAGGAATCGCATGGGCTACGACTCTTGGCCATTTGTTATCTGCCATCATGTCCCTTTCTTACATCGTCCGCGGAATGAAAGCAGTTACCTTGACAAAAAAACTGCTAATACCGAAACTTGGTAATATTAAGACGATATGTGCACTCGGCTTAGCCGGCTTTTCAAACCAAATCGCCATGTCACTTGTGAATATAGTTTTGAATAATACCCTCCGCTACTATGGCGATTTATCTGTGTACGGCAGTACGGTCGCCTTGGGCGCGGTAGGTGCAATTTCGCGAATCAGTATGATCTTCATATCTTGCGTCGTCGGCCTGGGGCAAGGCGCCCAGCCTATTTACAGCTTTAATTACGGTGCGAGGAATTATTCTAGGGTAAGCGAAACACTAAAGAGGGTGCTTTTCTTCAATATTGCGATTGCTACTACATTTTTTGCGCTTTTCCAACTATTCCCGCGCCCTATTATAGGCATCTTCGGAACGGGTTCCGAACAATACTTTGAGTTTGCCACGCGCTATCTGCGGATATTCATGTTTATGACGTTCACAAACGGTCTTCAGCCTTCCGCTGCAAGTTACTTTACGGCCACGGGCCGTGCAAAGATGGGAATCTTTATATCATTGACGCGACAACTCATCTTCCTTATCCCACTCCTTTTGATACTCCCAATTTTTCACGGTTTAGACGGCGCTATGTTTGCAGGCCCGATTGCGGATGTCGTTGCGGCTTCCCTTTCCATCGTAATTTTTTCACGTGAGTTCAAGAAGCTGAAAAATGCGGTAAGATTGCCTGATAATGAGGCTTAATAAAACACACCAGAAAGACGATTAATATGCAACTTTCACTTACCGAAGGCAAAATCAGCAGGCTGCTTGTCAGATTTTCACTGCCTTTCCTTTTGTCCAGCCTAATACAGATGGCATATGGCGCGGTAGACGTCATCATCCTTGGATGGTTTGCTTCTCCTGCTTCGCTTGCCGGGGCAGGGAACGGGGCAAACCTAATCGGGTCGGTTATGGGCTTTTTTTTCGGGCTTTCCACCGGCGGCATGATCCTGCTGGGGCAGTACTACGGAGCAAAGCTTTACGAAAACGCCGCAAAAGCGATTGGCAACATCATCCTGCTCAAATCTGCGGCAGCCGTAATAGCCGTAATACTTGTCCTTTCTTTCGGGAGAACGTTCATAGGCCTTATTAACGTCCCGACGGAAACTGATGAACTTGGGCTTAGCGCGGCTGCGGAAGCATGGAGCTACATGCGCATATGCGCATTCGGCCTGATTTTTCAAGCGGGCTTCAACACAGTAAGCTCTATACTCAGAGCCTTAGGCAACTCCAAAACACCTCTGATTTTCATTTCGCTATCATGCTCGACGAACATCGCGCTTGATTTATTGTTCGTTGGCGTTTTTAAGATGGGCGCATCCGGCGCAGCGCTGGCAACAGTCATCGCCCAGGCTGTAAGCTTTTTCGCTTCGCTTGCATATATTATGCGAAAAAAGCTGCCGTTCCCGTTTTCGGCAAGGGATGTACGGCTTGTGTGGCAGACGCTGAAAACCATATTCAGGCTCGGAATACCCATTTCGCTGCAAACGGTGCTCAACACGATATCATTCATTGTCATCGCTGCAATAATTAATAACATGGGCCTTTACGCAGCGTCTGCAAACGGCATCGTTAACAATATTGTGAACGTTTTTATGGTTATACCATTTGCGCTCGGCTCCGCGCTCAGTGCTGTAAGCGCACAGAATCTGGGCGCGGGGAAACCTGAACGCGCGCTCGATGGCGCAAAACTTGGAATACTGTTTTCATTGGTAATTGCCGTGCCTTCCACCATATTTGCAAGTCTTTTTCCATCGATGATCGTTTCGCTTATGACTCCAAATCCTGATGTGATAAAAGCCGGTGTGGAGTTCTTAATCCCCTTTTCATGGGATTTCGTACTCGTAAGCTTTGTGTTTTGTTTAAACGGTTTCTTTAATGGCTGCGGAATTACGACTTTCGTAGCCGTACACGAGTTGGTCGCAGCGTTTGCGGTGCGCATTCCTGTATCATGGGCATTCAGCTTAATTCCCGGAGCAACATTGTTCCATGTCGGTATCGGCACTCCTGCAGCGACTCTCGCATCATTGATTATGTGTATAATCTACCATAGAGTAAAACTTTCCGGCGGCAAGCTCGCAAAGTTGAAAATCGCGGACTCAACCTCCGGCGGCTAAACAGCACATCCGACTAGTTTTGATGCCGCCATTGATGCCAACCGTCCGTTTTTTTGCGTATAAACATTTGCGTTGCTGCCAACGACGCTAACCCCTCTGCAATTGTCAAGGTATTTGCCGTCCGGTTTTACCGAGCCCAAAGCGGTATAATCGTCCACAATAACGTTAGGACCGACCAAAGTCTTAAGAACAAGTGAACCTTTGCCTATTCTGGCTCCGGGCATGATGACTGAATCAATTATTGTCGCATCCTGCCCTATTTCCACATCGTCTGACACAATACTGTTGCTAACAGAGCCTTTGATTATGCAGCCCTCTGCTACGAAAGAGTTGGTTATGCGGACTTCATTGGTCTTGTGGTATTTATGCCGAAGTAATTTTCTGTCGTTACGGCTTACTATTCCCCATTTATCGTCATGAAGGTTAATACCCGGTGAAGCGGACAGTAACTCCATGTTGGCTTCCCAGAGGCTGTAAATATCGCCGACATCTTTCCAGTACCCGTTGAACTTGTACGCGGAAAGCCTGTCTCTCGACCTAAGCATCCTCGGTATAATATCTTTACCTATATCTATGCCTGAATCGGAAGAAGTGCTTGTATTGATTAGATGTTTTTTCAAAGCGGCCCAGTTAAACACATAGACTCCCATTGACGCCATCCGGCTTTTGGGAAAAGCAGGCTTTTCTTCGAAATCGATTATTCTTCCATTGTTATCCGTAATCATGATCCCGAAACGCGAAGCTTCAGGCAACGGGACATTTATTGCTGCAATTGTAGCCACCGCGCCGGATTGCTCATGCGCTCTGATCATTTTAGCGTAATTCATTTTATAAACATGATCAGCCGAAAGTACGAGAATATTTGTTGGATTATACTGCTCGATAAAATCGGCGTTTTTTAGTATTGCCTCAGCGGTTCCGTTATATGATTCGCTCATGCCGTTCCTGATCTGAGGCGGAAGCGTGGTAATTCTAGCGTACCGGCTTTCCGGCAGCCATTGCGAGCCGCAGCCTATATAGTCGGCAAGATTGCGACTGCGGTACTGCGTTACTATCCCTACTATGCCTACATTGGAGTGTTTGCAATTACTGAGAGTAAAGTCTATAAGACGATGTACGCCGCCAAAATTAATTGCCGGCTTTGATATTTCTCTAGTGAGCACACTTAGCCGCGTCCCTTTTCCTCCCGCCAAAACAAGTGCAACATAACCGGTATTTTTCATTGCATCCTCCCGCTTCGATGAAGCTTTTTTATATGCATTGTAATCCCATTTCCGGTTTTTTATAACACCTGAATTCCTCAAAAAAAATCGCATAATACGCCCTAATAATTAAACAGGCATAACATGCGAAATTTTTTAAATATCTCCCATCTCCCCTTCCTCTCAGTCTCCTGCAGAACCAAAATAATTGTTACGGAACAGTTTCGGCGAGACGCCTGTTTCCTTTTTGAAAACCTTTGTAAAATAGCTCTGATCTTTGAATCCGCACAGGCTTGAAATATGCGCAAGGCTAGCGCTGTCTTCAAGCAGAAGCTTTTTGCTCTTTTCCACGCGCACTTTCGTGATATACGCGATCAGGCTCATTCCCGTTTCCTTTTTAAATATGCTGCTCAGGTACGATTTGCTGAGAAATACTTCTTTTGCTAACGAATCGAGCGACAATTTTTCCGCGTAATTCTTCTTTATATAGTTTGTGGTTTTGAACACTACATCAGAGTGCTTTATCTGGGCAAGATCAAATGCTTGCATAATAAAGCGGCGAACAATATCCGATATCCAAAGCGCAAGCTGATCGTCGTCCGTATACTGCTCAATCTGAGATATAAAGTTTTCAGACAGCCTGAAAGTCTCAGCGGGATCCGCTCCGGCTTCAATAGTTGCGCGAGATAGGATAACGAGCAGTTCCAAAAGGCGCGCTTTGGTTGCTATAATGTCGAAATTACTGTAGACATGTATGTGTGCTAACATTTCATTGATCATTTCGAGCGCCAAGTTTTTTTCACCGCGCAGCACTGCAACATGAAGATTATTTTCGAATTTCAGCAGCATCTCCGCGCTCTTAGTATCTCCATCCGCATAACTTTCCTTAGCCACGTTAATTTCGTTAAACAGCTTGTCTTGATTGTGCAGCGGATTTTCCCTTTTTTCCCTGTCTGCATCCGCGACATGCACCGTAACTGCGGACAATATCTCAGAAATATGACGCACCTTTTGCGTCGAAAAGACGCTAAGCTGCGATACTGCCCATGTCATCTCTGTCGCCGGCATATCATAAAGCACGTCCTCCGTGTCTCCCATCACAATCGGCCCTATTACTATACCACCGGTAAGGGCACCTGAGTTGTCTGAGATAGATGCGGCGACGAACGTTAATCCCAAAGGGCAATAGTAAATATACTTCCCGTTCCAGCGATGGGCTTCGTGACAGCCGTACAGGTGCGTTGTAAGGCCTTTATTCTTCCCGTACGTACAGTAAGCGCAAAAGTCCTTCAAGTCGACTTTTGGCGATAGGTACGCCGGTGCATTGTCGGGGAGGTCGACTATTTTACAGCCTATCTCCAGTAGATCCGTAAAGTGCTGCCTATATTTTTCACACTCTTCTAATAACTCCCACCTCATATATCTACCGCAACTCCCGAATACACTTTTGCAATTACCCCCCACTTGCCTTCTAACCGCATAAAGCAAAGCATATCTGTGAACAATGTGTTGAAAACGCGTATTTGCACTTGTGCTATCGCTGTGTTTTCGCCGGTAAAATCTATTGACAATATCTTGTCCTCGCGCGGATATGATGGTGTGCCATCCGGCATTGAACTCACAAGCCTTACAAAATCTACCTTCGGCGTATCACTTAAGCTTCCGTCCTGAGCATGTCCGTAAACATGAGCAGAATCATGAAAAACTTTAGCTATCTTACCCCCGTCCCCTTCGAAGCAGCCGTCAAAATATAGTTCCAACACTTCAATGATTTCCGTCGTATCCATGACTATACCAAACCTTTCTATTCTAATTTGACTTAATGCACTAGTTCAAAAAATCCCTTAGTTTTTTGCTGCGGCTTGGATGCCTGAGCTTTCGTAGAGCCTTTGCCTCAATTTGCCGTATTCTTTCGCGCGTGACGTTAAATTCTTTGCCCACTTCTTCAAGAGTGCGCGTCCTCCCATCCTCGATTCCGAAACGAAGCCGCAGAACTTTCTCTTCGCGCGGGGTCAGCGTGTTCAAGACCTCCGATAACTGTTCTTTGAGTAGTGTAAACGATGCAGCCTCGGCAGGTTCGGAGGCATCCTCGTCCGGAATAAAATCGCCCAAATGGCTATCTTCTTCTTCTCCGATCGGTGTTTCCAACGACACCGGCTCCTGCGCGATTTTCAGTATTTCACGGACCTTTTCAACCGGCATTCCCATGTCAGCTGCTATTTCTTCAGGTGTCGGATCATGTCCCAATTCCTGAAGAAGCTGGCGGGAAATCCGCATTACTTTATTGATTGTCTCGACCATATGAACAGGTATCCTTATTGTGCGAGCTTGGTCGGCAATGGCGCGTGTTATAGCTTGGCGTATCCACCATGTTGCGTAAGTCGAAAACTTATAGCCCTTTGTGTAGTCAAATTTTTCCACGGCTTTGATCAATCCTAGGTTTCCTTCCTGAATAAGATCCAGAAAAAGCATCCCTCGGCCCACATAACGCTTTGCTATACTAACGACAAGCCTGAGATTGGCTTCAGCCATCTTTCGCTTAGCCTCCTTGTCGCCCTGTGCCATCAGCATAGCAAGCTCAACTTCTGCCTCTGTTGATAGTAAATTAACCTTGCCGATCTCTTTGAGATACATGCGAACCGGGTCATCAACGCTGAAATTATCCACCAGTGTATCCGGGTCGACAAGTTCATCCTCTGCAAGAGTTTCGATTTCCTGCAGTTCCTCTATTTCCGGTGCGATATCGTCGGGAGGAAGGAAACTGGCATCATCTGTTTCGGTCGTATCAATGTTGAAGTTTTCCAAAATATCGTAAAAGCGGTCTATCTGTTCTTGCTCAAGATTCATGTCCTCCAGAACGTCCAAAAGTTCCTTTGCGCTCAAACTGCCGCGTCTTTTCCCTTCCTCAACAAGCGCATTGAGCCTTTCTTCATTGTACTGCTCTTGTGTTTTATCTGAAAACTCCTCGTTGTTTTCCGCCACTATTTCTGCGTCCCGCTCTTCGATTTCCTTCATTATATCATCCATACTAATACCCTCCGACGTCTTTCTTTTCTCTATATGATTTGATCTCAAGCAGTAAATTGCTATCCGGATCGACATTTTTGTATTTTTCAGTCCTTATTCTCTCAATGTAATCGCGAACAGTTCTATCATCCTGCAACGGCGCTTGTGTTTTTTGCAATATGACCGACAGCTGTGAAGCTTCATGTATTTCCAGCTCCGACAGAATAAGCGCAGCTCGTACATCTCTGCCTTCTGATACTCTCCTTGATAACACCTCGAACACCTTTGCAAGAAATGGCGAGGTAAATTCATCCTGCGAAAATCCCATTTCAGCTGATTTCTTCATCATCATTGGATCTTTTAAAAGAGCTCTTATGAGTCCTTCCTCTGCAGATGCTGAATACTCGTTTTCATATCTGAGCGTCCTGTCGCTAGGTTGCATTGCCGCAATAGGCCGCATAACGCGTTTTTCATGCTCTTTTTTTTGCTTCGCCAATCTCATATTGGCCTTTTTTTCTATTTCGTTTTCGACTGATTCAGGCGAAACTCCGGCGACCTTTGCGACCCGCGCACCATATATCTCGCGTTCCGGCTTACTCACAAGCTCCGATAACAACTCTGTCGCCGCAGCAATGTAAGCAAGGCGGCCTTCGTTCGAGGTAAGCTCGGCGTTTGTCTCTATAGTCACCAGACGGTACTCGATGTGATTTTCGCTTTTCTCAAGCAGCAGCTTGAACGCTTCTGCACCATGCTTGATTAAGTATTCGTCGGGATCCTTTGATTCTCCCATATCAATAATCTTTATACCCATTCCCGTCTTTTCAATAAGCGGTATGGCTCGCAACGCCGCTCTGCGCCCAGCTTCGTCCGAGTCATATGCGATAACAGCTTTATCTGAGTATCGCGACATGAGCCTCGCTTGATCCGATGTCAGCGAAGTACCGAGCGATGCCACCGCACAGTCAAATCCCGCCTGATGCAGTGCTACAACATCCAGATTCCCCTCTGCTAGTATCAGCATCCCGGCTTTAGCTTTCTTTGCGAGATTCAACGCGAAAAGATTTCTGCTCTTATTGAAGACGAGCGTGTCGGGTGAATTGAGATATTTTGGTTCTCCGTCTCCGAGTATCCTCCCTGAAAAGCCAATAACCCCGCCGCGCACATCTATTACGGGGAACATTAATCTGTTTCTGAAAAAATCGTACGCCCCCCCCTCTTTCCGTCCTGTTCTAGCAAGCCCGGCTTCAATAAGCTCTTGCATCGAGTAGCCTTTTTTTGTCAAGTTTTCAAGCAGCAGCGACCATGAATCCGGTGCCGCGCCAATCCCGAACCTAGTAACCATTGCTTTTGATATGCGTCGTTTCACAAGATAGTTTCGCGCTGTCTCAGCAAGCGGAGACATTAGCATCTCATAAAAATGCCGCGCCGCATCCCGATTAAGTTCAAGCATTCGCCGGCGCTTTCCGGCAAGCTCATCTGAAGTGCTGTCTTCAGGCACGGCAAGCCCGGCACGGCGCGCTAATACTTCTACCGCATCTCTGAACGAAAGATTTTCGATCTCCATAATGAAGCCTATAACGCTTCCGCCCTTGCCGCAACCAAAACAGTGAAATATCTGCTTTTCGGCATTAACCGAAAACGACGGTGATTTCTCGCTGTGGAAAGGACATAGCCCAAACATATTATTGCCGCTTTTTTTTGTCAGCCGCACATATCCTCCGACAAGCTCCATTATGTCCGTCCTGCCGACAAGCTCATCAAGAAAACTATCCGGAATTGCCATGTCATCTCACCTGCCACGCTTCCGGTATATATATTTCTCCATACATATATATCGAGTATTTATCCGTCATACCTGATACATAATCACTTACCGCTCTCCGCATACCATCCCGCGCCGCTATGCGTCCGTATTCCTCCGGCAATTTATCCGGATTATCAATATAATAGCTAAACAGCCCGTTTATTATCCCGAAAACTTTAATTTCCTCGCTTTTCGCTCTCATATTGCTGTAAATACTCTTGAAAGCAAAGTCATAAAATGTATCAAACATGAATGCTATTTGCGGACTTAGCGATATAACGCCGCTTCTCATGCTCTCATTAATCAAATCAAGGATAAGTGTATTTATCCTTTCGCTGGTTGCTGTTCCTAATGCGCATACTATTTCTTCCGGGATATCTGTCTCACGCAATATCCCCGCCCTTAGCGCATCGTCAATATCGTGGTTGATATATGCGATTCTGTCGGCAATCCGTATAATGTTCCCCTCCGGTGTACTTGGCTTAACTCCCCCGGTGTGACACAGTATCCCATCTCTGACCTCGTGCGTCAGATTTAACCCTTTTCCATCCTTTTCCAGTATTTCTACAACTCTGAGGCTCTGTTCATTATGCCTATAATTAGCCTCATTGCTGAGAATATCATTAAGCGCACGTTCGCCTGCATGACCGAACGGCGTGTGTCCGAGATCGTGTCCCAACGCTATGGCTTCTGCAAGATCTTCGTTAAGCCTAAGTCCGCGGGCAATCGTTCTCCCAATTCGCGCAACCTCAAGCGTGTGAGTTAGGCGCGTCCTATAGTGGTCGCCTTCCGGTTGCAAAAACACCTGCGTTTTATGCTTAAGCCGCCTGAATGCCTTGCTATGCGTAATTCTGTCAATATCACGCTGGTAACACGTCCTTACCTCGCATTCCGGCTCGCTTCGCGCACGCCCTTTTGACCGCTCGGCTAACGACGCAAGCGGAGACAACATAAAACGCTCCAGCTCCTCCCGCTCTAACCTGGGACAACTCATATTGCGTATTCTCTCTCCTCTCTTTCCTGCGCCGCAGTCGCTCACAGCGATCTAAATCTAACGGGCTTTGGCCGCATCATTATTCCCGACACTATACCCATTGCGGCAAAACACGTCACTATCGACGATCCTCCGTAACTGAAAAACGGGAGAGTGATCCCAATCACCGGTAATATCCCAAGGCACATCCCTACATTCAGAATCATCTGAGATATCAGCATAGCGGCAATGCCTATGCAAACAATCAGCCCGAGTGTGTTATTTGACTTAATTCCGATGTATATACATTTAATAATTATTATCACAAGCAACAGTAGTATTAACATACACCCGACAAATCCGAGCTCTTCACCTGCTGCGGCAATAATGAAATCTGTGTGCTGTTCTGGGATTATCCCCGATTGCGTTATTCTGCCGCCTCCTAAGCCTTGGCCTAAAAAACCTCCGGAGGTTATAGCCCTCACACTCAAATCGGGCTGATAAAGTACCCCCCGTCTGGTAGGGTCAATTATTTCCGGGATAAACGGCGCAAGAATCCGGTTCCTGTGATATTGTTGAAAAAAATTATTCCAAATCAGAGGCAACAAAGCGGCCACAAATCCGCCGCCCAGCAGAAACCATCTTAACTTTATACCGCCAATATACAGCATTGTTATGAGTATTATTACGAAAATCAGCGGGTTTCCTACGTCGCTTGACGCCATAAAAATGAGTCCAACTAACAGTGCAGAGACCAACAATATCTTCAGAAGTGATCCGAGTGTGTTCAGGTTCTTACGTTCCTTGAAGTTAGCAATCATTTTCGCTATAATAATAATGAATGGAACTTTCACAACTTCAGCCGGCTGTATTCCGATATCCCAGAATCTGAGCCACCCTCTGTTGCCAACCTCGTCCGCTCCAACCCCCCAAATAAACAATGTTGAAATAAGCAGAACGCTAATAATAACAAGGGCTATAATTTTGTCTGCTATAACATCGATATCAATATACGAGAATAGTACAAAGAGGAAAATACCCAGAACCAGTGCGCCTATCTGTACCGCAATATAATTACCTTGACCGCCGACTACGCTTGATATTAGTATAATCCCGTATATCGCGCTTATTAAGGCCAATGCGAGCAGAAAAATATCCGCTTCATGCAGAAATTTTACTATAGCTCTAAAAACAGTTCTCATTAAGCCAACACCTGAACAGAGTTCGTCCCATGCTTGTTGTCAAAACATTGTATCACGCTTTGATATGATAGTAAACTCTTTTATTATTTTAGTAAATATGATAGTATTCAAGCGGTATTTGAGATGGGGGATATGAAAATGACTATTATCACAAATAATGAAGCTGAAACGGTGCACGAAGGTGAAAAACTTGGCCATTCGCTTGCACCCGGTTCAGTTGTCGCTCTGTATGGAGAACTTGGCGCAGGAAAAACTACTTTCACACGCGGACTTGCTTCAGGACTCGGAGTGCGCATGAGCGTTTCCAGCCCTACATTCACTATCGTCAACGAATATCTCAGCAAAATACCATTGTTTCATTTTGACATGTATCGACTTGAAAATGAAAATGAGCTTTTTGACATTGGTTGGGACGATTATCTTGAGCGAAATGGCGTGTGCGTCGTCGAATGGAGCGAAAAAGTACCCGGTGCTTTCTCCCAGGACGCTGTTATCGTCAAACTCGAGAACCTCGGCGGTGATAAAAGGCTCATTGAAATAGTCAGAAATTAGGAGTTATGAATCATGCTCATACTTGCTTTAGAATCATCCGCTAAGCCGGCATCCGCCGCTGTTTTGGCTAAGGGAGAACTCTTGGGTCAATACTATCAAAATAGCGGGCTGACACACAGCAGGACGTTGCTTGCAATGACAGAGTCTTTGCTTATTAACCTTGACATAACCGTAAACGACATTGGGCTGGTTGCGGTTGCGTGCGGACCAGGTTCGTTTACCGGCGTACGAATAGGCGTCTCAGCCGCTAAAGGTCTGGCGTGGGGGCGTGAGATACCTATTTGCGGCGTATCGACTCTTGAGGCAATGGCTTGTCAGGCTCCCGAACATGGTATGCTCATATGCCCTGTAATGGACGCGAGGCGCGGTCAAGTCTATAATGCATTGTTTGAGTGGCGGGGTGGTAAGCTCTTCAGACTGTGTGAAGACCGTGCGGTTTCGCTCAATGAACTTGCTGACGAACTGAAAAAAAATAAAGCGCCTTGCCTGCTTGTCGGCGACGGTGCCGAATTAAGCTATGAACATCTCTCAGCTGCCGGAGTGCAATGCAATCTCGCACCGGAGCTTTTGCGCTTTCAGACAGCATACGGCGTAGCGCTCGCTGCTGCAAACGTTAAACCTATCCCCGCGATCGAACTGGAACCAAGCTATCTGCGTCCCTCACAAGCGGAACGGGAAAAAGCGGAAAGAGAATGCAGGAATGATTAGGTAGTTAGCGGTCAAATTCAAACAAAAAAAGTCACAATTTCCGTCATTGCGGCCTCCGAGCCGCAATCCCCCGAAAACCGCAGGGGATTGCGTCCTGAACTCGATTCAGGGCCGCAATGACGAGGGTGATTGCTTTTCCAATTTATTTGGGTTAGGGTTATACCCTTCCCCTCCTCTCACTGCATTTTTTCCCACTCATCATACAACTTGTCAAGCGCTTTATTTGTTTCCGTTTCGCGGTCGTCGAGCTCCATCAGTTTTTCATAATCCGTTGAAAATTCGTCCTTTTGCCGCCTGATTTCGTTTAAATCGTTTTCGAGGTTTTCTATATCGCGCTCCATCTTTCTGAGTTCTTTTTGCATATCGGAAGGCTTTCTCTTGATCTTTTGCTGTTGCACCAGTGCTGTTTTTACGGGTGTCGCAGCAATATTTTCTGCTTTAAATTCGCGGTACTGCGCAAACGTGCCCATAAAATCAGAGAAAATTCCGTCTTCAATCTCCCATATACGCGTAGCAAATCTGTCTATAAAATACCTATCGTGCGAGATGAAGATTAACGTTTCTCCGTACTCACTTACAGCGCCTTCTATCCACTCGCGCGATGGCAGATCGAGATGGTTAGTCGGTTCATCTAGAATGAGCAGGTTAACTTCACCGTTCATAAGCATACACAACCTAAGCCTGCTTTTTTCGCCGCCTGATAGATCCCCTACCAGCTTGAAGACATCCTCACCGGAAAACATGAAAGCTCCTAACCTGTTTCGCGCAGTCTGAATGCTCAAATCCTGCTCATATAACAATGTGTCAAGAATCGTTCGCCGAGGATAGTCAAACTTGATAATCTGCGGCAGGTAAGCAGGCTTAACTGCCGGCCCCCGCCTTGCAAAGCCGGAATCTGCTTTCTCCTCCCCCATTATCATTTTAACGAGCGTTGTCTTCCCCGTTCCATTATCACCGACCACCGCAATGCGTTCTCCTCCGTGAATCTCAACTTCCGGTATATCAAAGAGTTTTCTTTCTCCGAATGATTTCGTCAGTCCGCGGATAACCAAAACCTCATCGCCTCGGAATTCGCGCTCTCCGAATTTTGCCCGCATAAATTTATCTTTTACCGGTTTATCTGTCTGAATAACGCGGTCGGCGCGCTTTTGTATCGCAAAAGACTTTTTCATAAGCCTCTTATTGCCCGTGCCCCACTGATATAATCTATCTGCTGCGTCACGGAGTCTTTTCGCCTCCGTTTGCTCTCGTTCATATTTCTCAAGTTGTTCCTCATAGCGCCGCTGTTTTTCTTGAACGTAGAAACTATAATTCCCACTATAAAACTCCGCTTTTCCTGCATTTATCTCGATTGCGCGGCGTATCGTTTTATCAAGAAAATATCTGTCATGTGAAATAATAAGCGCGGTTCCTTTATATTTACCCAAAAACTCTTCAAGCCATTCCACAGCTCGCATGTCAAGATGGTTTGTAGGCTCATCGAGCAGCAGAATATCAGTATTTTCCAATATCAATCGCGCTAGATTGATTCGTGTCTTCTCTCCTCCGGAAAGCGAGTCGAACATTTGCTCCATCTGCTCTTTTGGAATCCGCAAGCCGTTTACAACGCGGTTGAGCTCAAACTCCATCGTATATCCGCCTAAACGCTCATAATCAAACGCTAGTCTATCGTAAGCCTTTAGCACATCATCCGCAGCGCCCTGCGACATCTGATGTTCAAGTTTTTCCATATCCGCTTTTACCGATACCAACCGCGCAAATGCTGTGCGTAAAACATCTTCAGTCGTGAACATCGGTGGATATACCGGTATCTGTGATATTAGCCCTATTGTTTTGAAATCGGGTACTACGATATCCCCCTCATCCGAGGATAGTTCGCCAGTAATGAGTTTTAGGAGCGTCGTCTTTCCCGCCCCGTTCTTTCCAAGCAAACCAACACGTTCGCCTTCGTTAATATCAAAAGACAGGCCATCTAAAATATCATTGCCTTCTTCAAACGCTTTTTTAATTTTCTGTACAGATATGTCAATCATAATGTAATTATTGTATCACAATCTTGTTGTTTACACCAGCATCACTATGGTATAATGATTGCTGCGCAAGCATCATACGTTACAGGTCACAGGGTGTGGAAACTTTTGGTGCGTAGCTAGGAAAAGGTGGTACTTATGCGCTCCTTTTCGCTCAAAGGCGCTTCCATGCGCCTATTCGCGCGCTCCGCATCCTTGCTCCGCT
>Ga0099364_10001272_pt1 | contig 42110 bp, 24 predicted proteins | sample TergutTh196P3_FD_73070 | JGI IMG/M metagenome (GOLD analysis project Ga0099364, IMG submission 73070) | Microcerotermes parvus P3 segment gut microbial communities from Pointe-Noire, Republic of the Congo - Th196 P3 | ecosystem: Host-associated > Arthropoda: Insects > Digestive system > Gut ...
CCACTCTCCGAGGGCCCTGCGGGGCTCATCGTCGGTTGCTTCCTAGCTCCTTCCTTGCTGCACCAACTACTTTTGCCCCGTCGGCGGCGGCGAATATTAGTGTCTAGAAACACTTTCGCAAACACCCGTTGAGTTGCCCTAAGCTGCAATTCGCCGCCTCAAAAAGAGGCGTCCGGAATCCTTCCGTGAGCCCCCAAAACCGCGTTGAATTTTTTTTCAAAACCTCAACGTTATGGTTGGGGGAAGTTTTTCGAGCCTCAACGTTTTGGAGTGAATGGGAAGTTGAGGCTCGAAAAACTTTCACCAACCCACGCGCTAACGTTTTATGTGCCCATGATGCAGTCTGCGAAGCAGAGAGTTTCGGAATCTGCAAGCCCCAGGGAGGTTTTAATTCCGAGTTGCGCCCAGAGAGTTTAATGCGCCGGCGGTTGCTCGTATTAAAACCTTCCTGGGGCCATCCGTGAGCCCCCGGCAGGGTGGTTTTTTTTGGTTACTTTTTTTGTCCAGACAAAAAAAGTGACTCGCCGGGAGGCGAAACCTCCCCCCGCTGAAAGCGAAAAAACCCTTCGCCGGAGGCGACACTACTCCCCCCTGGAGGGGAAAAAATAAAAACAAAAAAAGTGACTCGCCGGGAGGCGAAAAACCCTGCCCGGGAGGGCGAAAAAACCCTTCGCCGGAGGCGACACTCCCCCCCCGGAGGGAAAAAAGAAATATTTTTAAAAACACCCCCCACAAAAAAACTTTTTCCTTTGGAAATAGCCGGGCCGCAGGCCCATTCTAAAAACAACCCTCAAAACTCCTCATTGAAATTCTCACTTTAACTTTGTTGCATTGGCTCAAAACGCTTGAGCGCCTGCCGGAAAACAAACGCCAGCATTTTGAGGCTACGGTTGCAGATTTGGACGCCATCCACGCGCGTGCCAGAGAGATAAAAAAGCGCATACGCCTCTGCGTCCTCGAAGCGTTGGGAGGCCATAAAATAGACATGGCCAAAAAGCGCCACTCCGCACTCTGGAAACGCATAAAATACCTGCTTAAGCAAATGCAGTTCTTCAAATAAACATTTTTTTATAGTGAAAAATTACCCATTTAACCAACATAGCCCCAAAATTGACATCCATCATTATTCCCCCAAGGCGCGCTTTTCGCTCCCCAACAGTGCAGTCTTTTGCTGATATGATGTCAGAAAATGTTGACATTGTGTTGTTTAAAACACGACACCATGTCAGAAAATGTTGACATTTTTCTGTTTAAAACACGACACCATGTCAGGTTTTGTTGACATTTGGGTGCAGGGGCTTGAGCTGTGTTCTTTCATGGAGTGGAGTGCAGGTGAGCTTTAGCTTGCCTCCATGGAAAGCGGGCTGGAACCCGTCTCAAGCGGTTTTTTTAGCCTCCCCACAAGCCTTTGCGCCCACTGCCCGGTGGGCTAAAAAAAACTCCCTTTTCTCCGCAGTATTTTCCTTCAAAACATGCTAGGCTATATGCCGCATACGTTGGGGCTTAAAAGTGGCCATACCGTGGCCATGCGCCGCTGCGTGGCCCTGCACCATAGGGGTGCAACAAAAGGAGCGTACCGTTGAAAACATGGAAGCTTTTGAGCATAGGTTTGAGCACAGGAATGTTGTTGGCCATGGGTTGCGGTGGCCTTAGCTCCGTGGATGAGGAGGGGGCGAAGGACAGGTGCCAGCATGGCCCACAAGACAACTGCGGCGAGGGCTTCACATGTATGCTGTCGGCGGAGCAGAGGATTTATACTTGCGTGTCCACACCCAAAGCAGATTGTCTGGTGGGTGACAACGCCCCCTGTCAAGAGTGGCAAACATGCGTGGGCAAGGATGGGGACACCCCAGGCGCCCCGGGCACATGCCAGGATGAGTGTCGCGTGGGCAGTGTTGACTGTGGCAAAGGCTATGAGTGTGTTTCGCCGGGCAGGTGCCAGAAAGAAGAAACCCCTGTGGGGAGGCTTTGTGGCGACAACGAGTGCCGCTCCGACCAAGTTTGCTTGGAAAACCAGTGTGTTACCTGGACACCCTCCAGCCGCCTGGAGTGCTCTCATACCTTGACGTCCCAGAGTACGGTGACAGAGCCTTTGGTTGTTTCAGGCCGGCGTCTGGTGTTTGGGGCTAGCACCCAGCTCCATGTGTTTGACACCGCCACCTGCAGACCTATAGGGCAGATGCAAACGGGCCGTGTACAAGGCCCCATGGTGGCCTTGGGTGACAGCGGGCGGGTGGCTGTGGCCATAGGCACTGGTGGGCTTGGCTATCGAAATAACCGGCTTTCTTTGGTGAATGTAGCAGGTGGAACGCCAAGTTTTGTTTATAATATTAGCGACGGCAGGGATTGTGCGCAAAATAGCCTTCAGACCCTGAACAACGCTAATTTCAACCAAGGCCTTTCTTTGCTCACCAGGGGGAATGCAAGTGGCACAGAGGATTGGGCTTTTGCGGCACCCGCCAACAACAACAATCGATTGGTTGCTTATAGGCCCTACAGAGCAGACCATCGTTGTGTGACTTCAGACCCGGTGCCACACCCTTTTATAGTGCCAATAGCCCAAGATCTTTATAGCAGGGTGGTGGGAATTTCTAGAGATTCCAATCCCCCAAACAGTGTCTCTATTCAATGGGGAGGGTTTCCTGCAAACACCGGAGTATGGGATGCGTTTACTAACCCCGACACCATAGCAATCCAGAACCCTACGTTTATGGCTATTGTTGATCAGAACAGAATGTGGGTGAGCGATTCATCCATTGGAAGCCCGGCAGCCGTTGACAGCGAGGACCTGGTTTATGTTGTGGAAAGGGTCGAAAATACCCCCGGTGACTATCAACTTAACAGTTATCATATAAACATTGGACCCAGTCTAGTCCTCACCGGAGCAGATCGCACACTTGGGCCCCAAAGCGATCCTTTCACCGTCCCCGCCCCTGCTGGTGGTGGCATAGACATTGTGGGCTCTCCCCTGCTGGGTGAACCCATTCCGGGCAACCTCGCCGAGGTTTATGTGGTGACAATGGATGGCCAGGTGCTTGCCTTCCGCGCGGACACTTTGGCGCTTTTGTGGAGAGAGGAGTTGAATATTCACATTTCTCGCTCGGCACAACCCGTGCTCCTGGGCAGCACCTTGTGGGTGGTGGGTGAGGGAGGCCAAATACGCGGCATTCGCACCAACAGCAGGGGCTTAAAGCGCGACGCTGATTGGCCCAAGGCTTTTCGCGACAACTGCAACACCAGCAGCCGTGTGGAACCCTCAGCCAACATGCCTGGGTGTTATTAAGGCAGCTTCAATTTAAGCAGCTGAATATATTATTTAAATATATTTAAGCATGTTCAAACATGTTTAAGCAGCGGCACACCTTATGGCGCAGAGGGCGGTGTTCCCCCATTGCCATGGGGGCTGGGCGGCTTGGGAGCGGGTGGCGCACCGCCATGAGCGGAGGGTGGCGTTTCCCCATTGGGAGAAGCGGTCGTGGCCCCATTGGAGGCGGGAGCGGAGTCTGCCAAGGCGGGTGGGGTTTTGGGGGCCAGCACAAAGTCCAGGGGGCGTTTAAAAAATTGTTTTAACAGCTCTTTCATGAGGAGGCGGTCTCCGGAAAAGCCCACCTCTCTGGCGCGCAGGGCCACCACGAGGGCCAGGGAGAAGGAGACGCCGAAATTTAACAAGGCAATGCCGGCAAGGCCGCCCAAGGCCCAGGCAAAGGCCGGTGTCTTCATGGTTTCAACCCCCAGGGTGGCCACCGCATAAGTCAGCTGCCCGGCCGCAAAAGTAATATGGCGTATATCCACATCCATGCCAAAAAAGGCACCAATGGCAAAGGTGAGGCCCAACATAAAACCCAAGCCAATGTTGCCCGCCAAACCAGAAGCATTGTTGGAAATAAATTTCCCTAGGTATTTTGTGCGTTTGGCCCCCATCCACTTGCTGAGTTTGCGGTTGGTTGCAATGGCGTTGGGCAGTTTGCGCAGCACCACCCAGTTTTCTACGGTACCGGCTAAAATGCTGGAAAGCCAGAGGTAGCCGCCGGTCAGCGCCGCAAAAGCCAAACTGCGGCTCTCATAGAGGTGAAAGGAGTGGAGGCTTTCCAGGGCTTGCTCCTCATCCATCAACGGCCTTCCCCACATATATTGCAAGCCCATATTTATCAGCAGCGCCACGGGAATGACGAGGCCCACATTGCCCAAAAGCGCAAACAGCTGCGTGCGTATGGTGCGTATAACCAGCTCAGCCAGAGAGGCCAGGGAGCGTTTTTCTGCCTCGGTGGAGCTGGTATATTCCTTGAGGGCTCCCGCCAGCGTGGCCGCCGTCATGGAAGGCTGCTTGGTGGCCAAACTAAAACCCAAAAGCTGCATCGTCACAAAAACGCCGGCATAGTTAAAGCCCGAGGCCAGCCCCTTATATAAATAGGTGGCAATGTGGTGCAAACTGGCTTTAATGCCCACGGCAATGGCCGTCAGCACGCCGCCGCCCGCGGCCGAGGCCAACATGTGCAGCTGCTCTTTGCGCGTCTGCGCAATATAGTGTTCCCCGCTGTGGCCCGCCCTCTCAATAACGCGGCGCGCCAGCAAACGGCTGTTGCGGCGTATTAACTCGCCCAAGCTTCTGTCTTTCTCGCAACCCCTCACCAGGGTGCCCACCAGCTTCAGCCCCATTCCCTCAGGGGGGGTGGGGGCACACAGGGAAACCAAAGCATAGAGGCGGTCCAAGCGGCGGATGAGCAAATCCATGCGGTAAACCAAATCCACGCTAATGCCGGTGTGGTTAAAGGAGTCCATCACCTCCCGCACAATGCGGCGGCAAGAGGCAATCAACTCCCTGCAGGCCACCTTCTGCGTCTCCTTGTCCTCCATCCTGTTGTGCCTGCCGCTTTTGGTGGGCTCCACCTTCTCGCTGGGCTCGGGTACCTCCTCCACATAGGCAAAAATACAGTCCGGAAGCTTCAAAAAAGGAGAGTCCACAAAACGCGCCTTCTCCAAGCGCTCCTCCACATCATTCGCCAGGCCATTGGCCGCAATACGCATGGCCAATACGCGGGAGGCCCTGCGCATTTGCTCTTTCCAATGCCCCCCCAAACGGTTTTCTTCTCCAAAAAACACTTGCAACAACAGGGTTTGCCCTTCAACCCCCAAACTCTCAAAGCGACCTACGGCGCGCTCTGAGGGGAAAAGCCGCATTAACAAAGAGGAAAGCTCCTCATCCACGGGCGGCGTCGGCAATATATTCAACATTAACCGGTCTATCAGCTCCCCGCCAAAAGCATGGCGCACCGGCAGCCCCATGTCCGTCAACACATGGGCAACATTCATGCTTTGCACCAGGGAGGCAATAAAACACTGCAGCTTTTCATGCAGCGCGGGCATGGCTTTTATGGCCGTATGCAGAAGGCGCGCGCGTGCCAAAGTCCGGCTGTCCGAGGGGACGGCCTTGGGTATACGGCCGGATTGCCACAGCCAATGCGCCACCTCCTCCAGCCACATGAGGCCCTCCTGCTCCAATGCCGCTGCCTCCAACTGCAGCAACAAACGGTAGAGGCGCTTTAAGGCCGCACTCAGCAAAAACCCCTCCCCAAACAGCGTTTTAAAGTGGCTCCACTCCAGAGGGTTTCCACCGTTTTGGGGCGTTTCTTTTTTTTCCACAAACACCTCACTCAAACTGCACCCCCCAAAATATGGAGGCTGGTTTGCTTTCTATTCCTCTCCCCAGGGCTTTGCCACCAGAGAGCAACTCCAGGCTCTAGTAACCCATATATGCAAAGTGTATAGAGTGTTTTTGGCTTTATATAAAAAAGCATAACGCCTTCGCACCATGCACCCTGCCCACGGCCTCAATGCGCCTGCGCTTTGGGCCCTCGGCCATAAGGCCTGTTGCCTCAAGCCATGGGCTACACGCCCCGTGTTTGTGGGCATGGGTTTTCCCCGCTTTCTTCTCTTGACTTTGCCTGCAAATCAGGTGCTGCTGAGGCATGGACCAAGCCCCTCCTCCCCTGCCGGGGACGCTTATTTCCATCCTCCAAAGCCAAAGGCCACTCACCCAGGAGTTGGTGGCCTCCTTGGTCGAGGTGGCCTTCGCCCTCTATCAAACAGGGCAAGCCTTTGGGGTCGTGGATGGCCCTCATGCCCAAGGAAAAGTCTTCAACAAAAACAAAGAGGTATTGCTGGGTGCCCTCGGCGGTCCCCTCTTCGAGGCCCGCCTTCAACTCCTCGAAGGCCAAAGCACCGTCCTCTTCTTCCTCACGCGCTCCGGCTGTGCCTTCCTCAAAGAGAGAGAAAAAACCTTGGCCTAAACCGAAGGTGGGTTGAGCCGGTTCCAGCTTTTTTTCTGCAAAACCCAAGCTTTGGGAATTTTACTTTCTCTTTTGGGGCCGGCGCGCTAGTCCTACACCATGAGAGCCCTCAAAGCCTTGTTGTTGGAAAACATTCACCCCATTGCCCAAAAATATTTGGAAAACCAAGGCGTCCACGTGGAGCGCCTGGACAAAGCCCTGGAAGAGGAAGCCCTCCTTCAACGCTTGGAAGGTGCACACCTCTTGGGTATACGCTCTAAAACCCACCTGAGTGAAAGCTTTTTTGAAAAAGCAGAGGGCCTTCTGGCGGTGGGCGCTTTTTGCATCGGCACCAACCAAGTGGCGCTGGAGGCCGCTGCCCGGCGCGGCATTGCTGTGTTTAATGCGCCTTTCAGCAATACACGCTCCGTGGCTGAAATGGTTATGGCTGAAATTGTTATGCTGGCCAGGCACTTGGGGGAGCGCGTCATCCAAATGCACAGGGGCCAATGGCGCAAAGTCTCCACGGGCGCCCATGAGGTACGCGGCAAAACCCTGGCCATCATTGGTTATGGGCATATAGGCAGCCAGGTCGGTGTGCTGGCCGAGGCCTTCGGCATGCGCGTCATTTTTTATGATATTGCCACCAAACTCCCCATGGGCAACAACCAACCCAAATCCTCCCTCTTGGATGCCCTCTCAGAGGCCCACTATGTCAGCCTGCATGTGCCCGAAACACCCCTCACCAAGGGAATGCTGGGAAAAGCCCAAATAAAAGCCATGCGCAAAGGCTCCTCCCTCATTAACGCCAGCCGCGGCAGCGTCGTGGATATTCAGGCCTTAACCGAAGCCCTCAAAGAGGGCCACCTCGCCGGCGCCGCCGTGGACGTCTTCCCCGAAGAGCCCGCCGCCAACTCCTCTGACGGGTTTTCTTCTCCCCTGCAAAACCTCCCCAATGTCATTTTAACCCCACACATCGGCGGCTCCACAGATGAGGCCCAAGTCAACATAGGTACCGAAGTGGCCGTCGCCTTAAGCAAATATTTTCAACTCGGCTGCACCGCTACCTCCGTTAACTTCCCCCAGGTGGACTTGGCTCCTACCCCGGGGGCTCACCGCGTCCTCAATATACATAGGAATGTCCCCGGTGTGCTCAGAGATGTGAACCGCATTGTCAGCGAGCAGCATGCCAATGTTTTGGCCCAGGTGCTCGCCACCACAGCAGAGCTGGGCTATTTGCTCATGGACTTGGACAAGCCTGTCAATGGCAACGTCTGCGATGCCATGAAAACTTTGCCCGATACCCTCTCGGCACGGGCCCTCTATTAAGGGCAGCGCCTTAAACTATGAACGGCAGCGCCTTAAACCCTTGGGTTCGGGTGGGCTGAACATTATGCTTTCCAAATGTCGCGCTTGGCTTTAGCAAGGACTCTTGGAGGAGCTGCTTGATGAACTCTCGAAAACTTCACCCCGAAACCCTGGCCTTGCATGCTGGCTATGTTGTGGAGCCCACCACCCTCGCCCGCGCTGTGCCCATCTATCACTCCACGGCCTTCGTCTTCAAAAATGCCCAACACGCCGCTGAAGTGTTTGCCCTCAAAACCCCAGGCAATATTTATTCGCGCATTACCAACCCCACCAATGCCGTTTTTGAGGAACGCCTCGCCGCCATGGAAGAGGGCGTCGCTTCCCTCGCCCTCTCCTCCGGACAGTCCGCCATCCTCACCGCCATCCTCACCCTCGCTAAAGCCGGAGAGGAAATACTCGCCTCCTCCAGCCTCTATGGCGGTACCCATAACCTGTTGTGCCGCACCCTTCCCCGCCTCGGCATAGGCTGCCGCCTCGTCGATAGCGCCAACCTCGAGGCTGTGCAAAACGCCATCTCCCCCCATTGCCGCGCACTCTTCGTCGAAATGCTCGGCAACCCCCGCTTGGATGTGGCCCACCTGGAAGCCCTCTCGGATATTGCCCGCAAAGCCGGCATCCCCCTCATGGTGGACAATACCTGCGCCACCACCGCCCTCGTGCGACCCCTTCAACATGGCGCCAACATTGTCCTCCACAGCGCTACCAAATTTATTGGCGGACATGGCCAGGCCCTCGGCGGCATTCTCGTCGACGGCGGAAACTTCCCCTGGGACAATGGCCGCTTCCCGGAGTTTACGGAGCCCAACCCCAATTACCACGGGCTGAAGCTGCTTGAGGCTTTCGGCAGGGCCGCCTTTGCCGCAAAGGCACGCATTGAAATTCTGCGCGACCTGGGGCCCTGCTTGAGCCCCTTCCATGCGCATGCCTTTATTAATGGCCTTGAAACACTGCACCTGCGCATGGCACGCCACAGCGCCAATGCTCTGGCCGTCGCCAGGTTTCTCCAAAAGGCGCCACAAGTGGCCTGGGTGCGCTACCCAGGCCTCGAGACCGACCCTTTCCACGCCCTCGCAAAACATTATTTTAAAGGTGGCTTCGGCGCCCTCGTCTGCTTCGGCCTCAAGGGCGGCCTGGAGGCAGGCAAAAAACTCTCGGAAAGCCTCAAGCTGTTTTCTCTGCTGGCCAACATCGGGGATGCACGCTCCATTGTGACGCACCCCGCCTCCACCACCCACCAACAACTCAGCGTGGAAGAGCAAAAAGAAACCGGTGTCAGCCCCGAGTTGGTGCGCCTCTCCGTGGGCCTAGAACACCCCAGCGACCTGCTCGAAGACTTGGCTTCAGCCCTCGCGGAGTCCTCACCATGAGCGCCTGGAATGTTTTTCGCATCGGCGGCCCCTCCCTCAAAAACCATTTGGCCCTCGTCATCCGCCTCATAGAAGAAGCCCCCAAACCCCTCGCTGTGGTGGCCTCCTCCCTCGGAGAAGCCAATGACGCTCTGCTTCTGGCCGCCACCGCCGCCGAAAATGGGGACATGGACAAAGCCAAAACACATGTGCAAAGCCTTCGCCTCCTGCTGCAAGGGCTTGCGGCTGAGCATACAGAGGCTGAGCATACAGAGGCTGAGCATACAGAGGCTGAGCATACAGATGCTGAGCACACAGAGGCTGAGCACACAGAGGCTGAGCACAAATACAACGTGGAAAACGCCCCACGCCTTCAGGCCTGCTTTGAGGAGCTGGAGCGCTTCCTCACCGCCATTTCACTGCTGCGCCTGTGTAGCGCTGAAATGCAAGAAACTCTGCTGTGCCTCGCCTCGCGCCTCGTCGCTGAGTTTCTGGCCTGCATCCTCCAGCAAAAAAATATCCCCGCCGTGGCTGTGGAGCCTCGCACTTTTTTTGTCGTGGACACCCAGGCCGGAAAAAAACGCATCGGCCTGGAGCAAAGCCGCACACAACTTCAGGCCTTGCTGCCTTCCTGGGAAGGCAAAATACCCATTGTTGCCGGCGCCGTCGGCCAAAGCCTTCAAGGGCAATGCGCCTACCTCGGCAGAAATGGCGCGGACTATTCCGCCACCGCCCTGGCCTATGCCCTTCAGGCCAAAGAGGTTAGCTTCTGGACGGATGTGCCGGGGGTTATGACGGCCGACCCTTCCCTGGTGCCTGACGCATACCCCGTGCCCAACCTCACCTATGCCGGTGCCCTCGAGTTGGCCCACTTCGGCTTCCGCATGCTGCACGCACGTACCCTCATTCCCCTCATCGCCTGCAAAGCACGCCTCACCGTCAAAAGTACCCTCTCCCCAGAGCAGGCCGGTACCCGTATTGATGAGTTTGGAAATATAAACCCCTCCCTGCCCACCTGCATCACCAGCCTCGAAAAACTCGCCTTGGTGGGCGTCGAGTCACATATTTCGGATGAGCCCACACGCTTGGGTGCACGCGCCCTCTCAGCCCTGGAGAAGGCCAATATTCGCGTGTGGATGTCCACAGAGTCCGCGCTGGGGCAAAACATTACGCTGGCTGTGCCCCAAAACCAAGTGGCCCAGGCCTGTGCACTGTTGGATGACTGTTTTGAGGAGGAGCGCCTGAGCGGAAGCATTGTACGCTGGGAGCCGCATGCGCCCGTCACTTTGCTGACACTGGTGCTCGAAAACATGGGCACCACCCCCAACATTGCGGGACGCTTTTTTTCTACGCTGGGCAATTTGGGCATTGATGTGCGCGCCATCTCCCAAAGCGCCTGCGAGCGCAGCATCTCCTGCGCCATTGACGGCGCCCAAACCAGCATAGCCGTGCGCGCCGTACATGCCGCTTTTAACCTCGCGCATACGGAAATAAACCTTCTGCTCCTGGGCAAGGGCGTTGTCGGTAAGTCTCTGCTGAGCCACCTGGCTCAGCAGGCCACCACCTTGCGCGACAACCACCACCTCGCCCTGCGCTTGGTGGGCATTGCTGATTCCGGCCGCCTCTTGATGGACCCCAAAGGACTGGATGCGGCCACCGCCCTCCAACACCTTAAAAGCCTGCCCAAAAGCCAACAGCCCCCCCCCTTGCAAGAGGCCTTCATCCGCCTGGGCCACATGCCTTTGCCCGTGCTGGTGGACTGCACCGCAAGCCCAGGCATGGAGGCTCTCTATGAGAAGGCTTTCGCTCAGGGCATTAATGTGGTGGCCGCCAACAAACAACCCCTGGCCTTGCCCTGGCTAAAAAGAGAGCAACTGTTGCAGACAGCCACGCATTTCCACCGCGCCTACCACTATGAGACCACCGTGGGCGCAAGCCTCCCCATTATTGAAACCCTCAAAAACCTTGTGCGCACGGGGGATGAGGTGCAGCGCGTCGAAGGCTGCTTTTCTGGTACCCTGGGCTTTTTGTGTGACTGCCTCATGCGCGCAGAGCCCCTCTCCAGGGCCGTGCGCAAGGCGCGGGACATGGGCTATAGCGAGCCCAACCCCAGGGATGACTTGTCCGGCTTGGATGTGGCGCGAAAAGCCGTCATCCTCGCGCGCGAGCTGGGCATGCGGGTAGAGCTTGAAAACACCAACATAGAGCCTTTTGTGCCTGCGGAATTCCTGAGCGAAAACAACCCGGAGGCCTTTCTCCTCTCCCTCGAAAAACTCGACGCCGCCTTCTCCCAACACATGAAAGCCCTGGACTATAAGGGCTTGCGCCTGCGCTATTTGGCGCAAATTGAGCCCTCTGAAAACCTCATACGCGTGGGGCCCACCCCCGTGGACGCCTCCCACCCCGCCTGGGGCCTCGTTGAGGCCGAAGCCCTCGTCGCCTTTTATACCAAACGCTATAGGCAATACCCCCTCATTGTACGCGGGGCAGGGGCAGGGGGAGAGATAACCGCGGCAGGTGTGCTTTCAGATATTTTGCGTATTGCCGAAAATGTGCGCGGGCGCAGGCGCTAAAAAACCACAAGCGCAGGAAGGCTGCAGCTTATGCCAAAAGCCAGCAGCAGGTTTTTAAAAATACACCACCCCAAACGAAACCAGGGGAATGCCGCTATGGGAAACACCACCCCCTCCACCCCCTCCATGGAAACACAGCTATTAAGGGAACCGGATATTTTCCCCTCCAAGGAGGTGTTGCAAAAGGCGCTTGGAAAGGCCTACGCCGTGTTGGAGGCCCTGGAGGCGCGGCTTGGCCAGGAGGACTTTGCCCTCCACTTTAGCTGGCACTATTATAGGGACAGCAAAGCCTGGCTGTGCAAAGTGTGCCACAAGAAGAAAACCGTTTTCTGGCTTTCGGTGTGGAAGGGTTTTTTCAAAACCAGCTTTTTCTTTTTAGAGCGCCACATGGAAGGCATTGCCGCCCTGGAGCTGGCAGAAGGCGCCTATACAACAGAGAAGGAATGGGGGAGGATGATTCCGCTGGTTTTCAACCTCTCCCACCCCCAACACATGGCGGACGTGTTGAAACTCATTCAATATAAAAAAGCCACCACATAAGCGCTGGGGGGCCCTGCGCGCGTGGTGTTTGTGCAGGGAAAGTTGTGGCTAGACCGTTTTTACCTTGAAGTGATTTGATTCTCCAGACCGGTTTCAATTTGACATGAGGTCGAGGCGGACGAGGCTTTTGTGAGGGGAGTGCACTTAAGTGCATGACCCGAACAAAAACGAGTCCAACGAAGAGATCATGTCAAAGTGGAAGCGGTCTAGCCGCCGGGGAATGCCCAGCAGCTGCGGGAGAGCCTTTGGGGCTTCATCCATACCATGCCCCCCCATTTAAATGCCCCCCCACAGAAAGGGGTGCGTGCCTATAGGGCCCTGGTTAACAAATGAAACAGCTTCAAGCACAGGCTAACAACAGTGGCATAAAGGCGCACATACACAAGAGAATTTTTCTAAAAAACAGTTTTAAAAAAACAGGTTTTTAAAAGGAGTCCAAGGTGTCAACACGAGGTATTTCAGCCATACATTTAACAACAAGCAAGGGTTTAGCCCAAGGCTTAACTCTGGTAACGGCGGTTGTTTTGTGGGGTTGCGGCGTAGGGGGTATTACTGTGGAAAGTTGCACGCTGGGCGAAGACGGGGAATGCCCACAAGGCCATATATGCCGAGCTACGACCACCACACCCCCGGGGCAAGGCATATGTATGCCGGGAGAGAGGCCCCCCATAGGCAGCTGTACACCGGGCGAGGCGGATGCATGCCCCGAAGGACAAACATGCCGGGACACAGCGGACACACCCGCCGGACAAGGTACCTGCCTGCCCAGTGAGCGGTGCATGCTGGATGGAAGCTGGGCCTGCCAAGCGGATGAAATATGCTTGGACACCCACAACACACCCGCCGGAGAAGGCACCTGCTTTCCCCAAGGCACTTGCACGCTGAGCAGCGGCACAGAGTGCGCGCAGGGCGAGCAATGCAAAGAGGCGGTGGGTTTGCCCCCCGGGCTGGGGACTTGCATGCCCCAAAGCTGTATACCGGGTGATGACCAAAGCTGCCCAGGCAATTGGATATGCTGGAAGCCAGAGCATGCAGAAGAAGGAAGTTGCGTCCCCCCAAACCATTGCGAAGGGCTAGGCACAAGCTGCGGAGAGGGTGTCGGCCTGGAGTGCAAACCCGGGCTGGGGCTGCCTGAAGGCTCAGGCCTGTGTTTGCCGGAGGAGGAGTGCATTGTGGGCTCAGCCGGTGGATGCGGTGGCAACCAGGCCTGCAAACCCTCCAACCTCCCCAACGGCTCAGGTTTATGCCTGGAGCTCAACGCGTGCGTCCTCGGAGCCGAAGGCGGATGCGCTGCAAACCTCGAGTGCAAACCGGCAGACGAAGGAGCGGAAATAGGCCTGTGCATGGAGGCTGACAAATGCATTCCGGGAGTGAGTGGCGGCTGCGGCACCGGCACCTGCTGGAGCAGTGGAGACTGTGTACCCGAGAACACCTGCGAGCTGGCCAATGACACCTGCGGCGTGGGCCTGGAGTGCAAGCCTAGCACAGGGGTGATGGACACTTTAGGCTTGGGCCTATGCTTGGCTCCAGACAAATGCGTCCCCGGAGCGCTGGGCGGCTGCGGAACCGATGAAAGCTGCTGGAGCACCGGAGACTGCGTGCCCACCGACACCTGTGAGTTGGCCAACGACACCTGCGGCACGGGCCTCGAGTGCAAACCGGCAACCGACCTGCCCCAAGGTGCAGGGCTGTGCATGGCACCCGACAAATGCATTCCCGAAGCGCTGGGCGGCTGCGGAGCCGAGGAAACCTGCTGGAGCACCGGTGACTGTGTACCCGAGAACACCTGCGAGCTGGCCAATGACACCTGCGGCGTGGGCCTTGCGTGCAAGCCTACCACAGGGGCAATGGACACTTTAGGCTTGGGCCTATGCTTGGCTCCAGACAAATGCGTCCCCGGAGCGCTGGGCGGCTGCGGAACCGATGAAAGCTGTTGGAGCAGTGGTGACTGCGTGCCCACCGACACCTGTGAGTTGGCCAACGACACCTGCGGCACGGGCCTCGAGTGTAAACCGGCAACAGGGCTTCCCGAAGGCGCAGGGTTGTGCCTGGCAGAGGACAAATGCATTCCAGAAGCAGTGGGCGGCTGCGGCACCGGAACCTGCTGGAGCACCGGAGACTGCGTGCCCACCAACACCTGCGCGTTGGAAAACGACACCTGTGGCGTGGGCCTCGAGTGCAAACCGGCAACCGACCTGCCCGAAGGCGCTGGGCTGTGCCTGGCAGAGGACAAATGCATTCCAGAAGCAGTGGGCGGCTGCGGCACCGGAACCTGCTGGAGCACCGGGGACTGTGTGCCCACCAACACCTGCGAGCTGGACAATGACACCTGCGGCGTGGACCTCGAGTGCAAACCGGCGACAGGGTTGCCCGGGGGCGCGGGCCTGTGCCTGGCAGAGGACAAATGCATTCCAGAAGCAGCTGGCGGCTGCGGCACCGGAACCTGCTGGAGCACCGGAGACTGTGTGCCCACCAACACCTGCGAGTTGGAAAACGACACCTGCGGCGTGGGCCTCGAGTGCAAACCGGCAACCGACCTGCCCGAAGGCGCTGGGCTGTGCCTGGCAGAGGACAAATGCATTCCAGAAGCAGTGGGCGGCTGTGGCACCGGAACCTGCTGGAGCACCGGTGACTGTGTGCCCACCAACACCTGCGAGTTGGAAAACGACACCTGCGGCGTGGACCTCGAGTGCAAACCGGCGACAGGGTTGCCCGGGGGCGCGGGCCTGTGCCTGGCAGAGGACAAATGCATTCCAGAAGCAGCTGGTGGCTGCGGCACCGGAACCTGCTGGAGCACCGGAGACTGTGTGCCCACCAACACCTGCGAGTTGGAGAACGACACCTGTGGCGTGGGCCTCGAGTGCAAACCGGCAACCGACCTGCCCGAAGGCGCGGGGCTGTGCCTGGCAGAGGACAAATGCATTCCAGAAGCAGTGGGCGGCTGCGGCACCGGAACCTGCTGGAGCACTGGAGACTGTGTGCCCACCAACACCTGTGAGAACATAGGCGAGGCATGCGGCGAAGGCGAAAACCTCGAGTGCAAGCCGGCGACAGGGCTGCCCGGGGGCGCTGGCCTGTGCTTGGCAGAGGACAAATGCATTCCAGAAGCAGCTGGCGGCTGCGGCACCGGAACCTGCTGGAGCAGTGGAGACTGTGTGCCCACCAACACCTGCGAGTTGGAGAACGACACCTGCGGCGTGGGCCTCGAGTGCAAACCGGCAACCGACCTGCCCGAAGGCGCTGGGCTGTGCCTGGCAGAGGACAAATGCATTCCAGGAGCAGGGGGTGGCTGCGGCACCGGAACCTGCTGGAGCAGTGGAGACTGTGTGCCCACCAACACCTGTGAGAATATAGGCGAGGCCTGCGGTGAAGGCGAAAACCTCGAGTGCAAGCCGGCAACAGGGTTGATGGAAACTTTAGGTTTAGGCTTGTGTCTGCCAGAAGACAAATGTGTCCCCGGCTCCACCGGCGGCTGCGGTGAAGGCATTTGCCTGAGCAGTGGTGACTGTGTCCCCCCCAATACCTGCACGCTGGCAGGTGGAACAGAGTGTGACGAGGCCGGCCTCAGCTGCAAGGGCGCGTCGGGCTTGCCCGAAGGCATAGGCCTGTGCTTAGCGGAGAATGCCTGCATACCGGCAGCAGGGGATGCGTGGTGCGCAGGCAGCAACATATGCTGGGACAGCGGAGCAGCCCTCGGCTCCTGCGTGCCCAACAACACCTGCGAGTTGGACAATGACCTGTGCGGCGGCGGGCTGGTCTGCAAACCGGCACCGGGCCTGCCTGAAGGCGCGGGCCTGTGCCTGGGCATAGATGACTGCTACCTTGAAATGGGAGGCGGATGCCTTGAGGGTTTTGAGTGCAAGCCTATATACCCAGGCCTGGAAAATGGTTTGTGCATGGAGGCAAACAAGTGCAGCCCATTGTCAGGCGGCGGATGTGGCGACGGAATGTGCTGGAACACCGGCGACTGCGTACCGTCAAATGCCTGCACGCTGGACGGGACAGAATGCAGCGCAGCAGGTTTTGAGTGCAAGGCAGTGACGGGGCTGGGGCTTCCGGCAAACATAGGGCTATGCCTTGGGGTAGACGAGTGCGTTGTTGGAGCGGGCGGTGCGTGTGGAGCTGGGCTCGCGTGCAAACCCTCCAGCATAGAAGGTGGGCCGGGGTTGTGCCTGGCTCCAGAGGCGTGTGTCCCCGGAGCGAGTGGGGGTTGTGAAGAGGGCTATAGCTGCTCTCCCCCGGAGAGCGGTGAAATAGGCACCTGCATCATCCCTGACATTGCAGTGGAGACGGGGCTGACGCAAACCACGCTGCCTTTGGCTTGGACAGACGGCCATGTGGTGATTGGAAGCTCTGACGGCTCCAACAATGGCTCTGTACATTTCTATGACACCCGCCAGGGCACACTGTCCAGCTCCGAAAACCTGGGGCCGCTAACAGGCCTTTCCAGCTTGGGCGACAGCGGACGCGTGGCCATCACCACCCTTGAGCGGATTTCCGTGCTGAATTCCAATGCTCAGTTTGTGGATATAACCCACGCCACGGATTGCCGGAGCGCTCAAGGCAACATCCACGAGTCCACGCGTTTCCGCTATGGACTCAGCTTGCTTTCCGTGGGCAATAACGATGGTAGCGGCAATTGGCGCTTTGCGGTGCCCGGCAATGCCAACTCGGGCAACAACCATCAGCTGGTGGCCTATCTCCCCCCGGGCAGCAGCGGGAGCGAAGGCGGCCATTGCTGGACATATAATTGGTCCTTAATAAATCCGGCCGCTCCCTTGGCGGTGCAATCCAACGCAGAAGTGCTGCTGATGCGCAAGGACCCTGTCACCAACAACCAAAATTATGTGTATAGGCTTGCATGGGACAACAGCACTTCCACCTGGTCATCTCTGGGCAGCTATCAGAGTTTTGAGCCGGCTTTCCTCACCTCAGTAGGCGTTGCGGCCAGCGACAACCGCTATTGGGTATCTGCCCAGCACAGCGCGGGTGCAACCTTGGCACATGACGGCTACCATGGATTTCTGCTCTCCATCACCGACATCGGCGCCGTGGCTTTGGATGCAAATGACAGCGCCTATGTCGTCGTGAAGAGCGCGTTGGAGGCGCTCAACTATAACTATGAGTTCCGTCGCTATAGCTCCACCATGGAGTCTTATGAAGAGCCCGACAGAAGCACCTCGCTGCTCCAAAACTCTGTTCCACCCGTCGGCAGCCCCATTTTGGGCGAGCCCACTTCCGGCAACCCCGCTGACGCTGAAGTCTATCTCGTGATGACTGACGGAACCCTTCATGCTTTTAACGCTGGAAATTTGAGTTTGAAGTGGACCAAGCAACTGCAAAGAAGCAATGGCCAGCCCTTAAGCATTTCTCCCACGGCACAGCCCCTGCTGCAGGGCAACCGCCTATGGATAATAGGGACGCAGGGAGAGTTGCGGGGCATAACCGTGGACAGCAACGGCCTGAGAAAAAACGCCCCGTGGCCCAAAATGCACAGGGACAACTGCAACTCGGGCAGCCAGCTTTCCACCCCCACCACCCTGCCCAGCTGCTTCTAGACCGCTTTCACTTTGACATGATCTCTTCGTGAGACTCGCTTCGCTCGTCTATTCCGCTCCAGGAATCATTTGAGAAAGCATGCTTTCTCAAATGATTCCCTCCGCTCCATTGGGCTCCGGTTTCACTCAGGTCATGCACTTAAGTGCACTCCCATCGTGAAATCCTCGCCCGCCTCGACCTCATGTCAAATTGAAACCGGTCTGGATAATCAAATAACTTTAACCTGGAACCGGTCTAATGTGTTGGGCTGTGTCCCCACAAGCCGCCTCCCCCTGCCTGAGGGAGGCGGTTTTTTTATGCCTTTTAAGGCCTATACACCTAAGGCATAGATACCTAAGCCCTAGGCAGCGAAGCCCCAGGGAAAAAGGAGCTCTACGCGGAGCTGTATACAAAACTCCCTAAGAGAATGCGGGCTACCTATATGGATGCCAGGGCAGCCCTAAAAAAATTTCCAATGAATTTTAATTGGATAGCTATACCCCCCTTCAGAAGTGCTGCGCCTACATTGTGTGGAGGTTAAAAAAAAGACAGAGCGTTAAGGGCCGGAGACATAGGAGAATTTGAATATATGCAGAATGAAGTTTTTTTGAGAGCAAAGGTGTGGCTAAGCAAAGCAGGCCATGCCAAGCACTCTATAGGTTTAAAAAAGGAATGGAACAAAAGCGTTTCCGTTATGGGCCTTGGCCTGTTTGCCGCTGCCTTATGGGGTTGCGGCAACACAGGAGGGATTACCATAGACAGTTGTACACTGGGAGCGGAGGGGGCCTGTGCACCAGGCCATATATGCCAGGCCACCACGGGTATGCCCGCCGGACAAGGGATATGCGTGCCCAAAGGCAGGTGCACCCTGGACGGGGCCTGGGCCTGTGAGCAGGGAGAAATATGCTGGGATACGGCAGACACGCCTGAAGGCATGGGTACCTGCATGCCCGAAAATACCTGCACCCTGGATAACCCCCAGGAGTGCGCTGAGGGAGAAATATGCTTAAATACCCCACACACCCCCGAAGGGCTCGGCACCTGCACGCCTGCAGGCCTCTGCACCCTGCCCGAGGGCAAAGAGTGCGCTGAGGGACAAAGTTGTTTTAATACTACACACACACCTGAAGGCATGGGCACCTGCCTCCCCAAGGACACCTGCACCCTGGACAACCCCCAAGAGTGCGCTGAGGGACAAACATGCTTAAATACCACACACACCCCCGAAGGGCTCGGCACCTGCGCACCTGCAGGCAGCTGTACCTTGCCTGAGGGCGAAGAGTGCGCACAGGGAGAAATATGTTTTGATACGGCGGACATGCCTGAAGGCATGGGTACCTGCATGCCCGGAAATACCTGCACACTGAACAACCCCCAGGAGTGCACCGAGGGAGAAATATGCTTAAATACCACACACACGCCCGAAGGCATGGGCACCTGCGCCCCCGAAGGCAGCTGTACCTTGCCTGAAGGCGAGGAGTGCGCTGAGGGCCACAGCTGTTTTGATACAGCGCATATGCCTGAAGGCATGGGCACTTGCGCCCCCGAAGGCAGCTGCACCTTGCCTGAGGGCGAGGAGTGCGCTGAGGGCCACAGCTGTTTTGATACAGCCTATACGCCTGAAGGCATGGGCACCTGCGCCCCTGAAGGCAGCTGTACCTTGCCTGAGGGCGAGGAGTGCGCCGAGGGCCACATTTGTTTGGACACAGCGCACACGCCGGATGGCCTGGGCAGCTGCGCGCCTGAGGGCGGTTGTATATTGGGGCAACCCGAGGCGTGTTTAGAGGGGTGGGAGTGTTGGCACCCAGGGGACACCCCGGCATGGCAAGGGATATGTACGCCCCAGGGTGGAAGGCTCCTCCAGTGGAGGCTTGTGCAAGGCGGCGTGGAAATAGTGCCCTTGAGGGACATAGGCGAGTTGGCAGACAACCCGGGTGCGGGGTGGTTGGGAGCGGCGGCAGGCGAGTTGGAGCTGTTGAGTGAAGGCCCCGGCAGTGGCACAGGCCTTCAAGTATATGTGGGGAGTGAGGCGGCAAGCTGCACGGCAACGCAGCAAGGCAGCATAGAGCGCTATAGGTGGAATTGCAGCCTGGGGGCAGGTTTTATTGGTCCGGGGCCGACGCTGGTGGTGCAGGCGCAACTGGGCAGTGGTGCGCTGCAGGAGAAAACATACCAAGCGGCGCCACATGCACCCGAGTTGGTGTTGAGTGTGGTGGGCGGCGGGCCCAACGGGAGCGGATTGCTGGGCAGCACGGTGACGGTGTGCGTTGAGGCCGAAGCCAGAGGAAGCGCTGCCGTAGACTCGCTGTCCGTTGGCCCCCTTTCCGTGAGCATTGGCAGCAACACCTTGGCCTGGGCATGGGAAGTGCTGGAGGAAAACACGCTGACACGGCAATGCTGGAGAGCTCCCTTGCCACAGGAGACGGAGCTGGGCACATTGACGGTGAGCGCCAACGTTGTGGTAACGGACACAGCACGCAACACCGCTTCCAGCGAGCAGACAGCACAGCTGGTGCTGACACGCGTTATGCTCCATGCCTCAACGGGCATTTCCGGAGCTGTTATGCCTTTGGCTTGGACAGACAAATATGTGGTGGTGGGCAGCTCCACCCAAAGCCAGGGGCAGGTGTATTTTTTTGACAGTGAGGAAAGCAGGCTGGAGAACGAGAACCCTCCAGAGGTGGGGCCCTTAACAGGGCTTGCAAGCTTGGGCAACAGTGGGCGCGTAGCCATCAGCACAGCTGGGGATATGGCGCGCACCTCGCTGGTGGACTCCAGCGGCAACTTTGTTTATGGAGCCGGCATGGACTGCAGGAGAGGCTCTGGCGCCAGTGGCGGCATGGGTGAAAATGTGAGCTTCCCCCATGGGCTGACTTTGCTTTCTATAGGCAATATAGAGGATGGCAGCGGAAACTGGCGTTTTGCGGTGCCCGTTAATACGCCCTCTCAAGGAAGCATTTTGGCCTATACTCCCCATGGAGGAAGCGTTGCCAACAATTGCCACCCAAGCGGCCCCCTCTCCAGCACGGTTATTGCTCACTTTGTGGGGATGGACAACGCTTTAGAGGTGATGACGGTGAGCGGAACGGACCCCATTGCTGTACGGCGCTGGGCATATAACCCTGCAACCTCCCTGTGGGCAGACACACTCGAGTCTACAGGCGGCATTGCAAGCCCCATTTATAACACCATTGGACTTGCAGCGAGTTTTGCCTCGGGAACCTATCATTTTTGGTTGACGGCTGCATGGGCGAATAATGACAGGTCCGGGTTTGACGTCATGCGCGGCAGAATGGAAGACGGCACCACCGCCTTTGTCGCCACACTGGAGTCCACCGGCGCCGTGGCTTTGGATGAAAGTGGCCGCGCCTATGTCGTGGTGCAACCCAGAGACAGTGCTCTACACGAGCTTCACCGCTATGCCCCCTATGCCAGCGGCACAGCAGCGCCTCTGACAAGCGTGGCGCTGCCTCAGACAAGCGCCGCCACACCCGTCGGCAGCCCCATTTTGGGCGAGCCCCTCTCAGGCAACCTCGCTGATGCGGAGCTTTATGTCGTCACGACGGATGGCACTGTTTATGCTTTCAACGCCGACACTTTTGCGCACCTATGGACGCAGCCCCTGCTCACCGCAAGCGGCCAGCCCATTGCCGTCGCCTCCACAGCACAGCCCGTGCTGAAGGGCAACCAACTGTGGGTTATGAGCGAAGGCGGAGAGTTATATTCCGTGCTTGTGAGCAGCAACGGCCTAAGCCGCCTAGCGCAGTGGCCCACCATGCACAGGGACAATTGCAACTCCAGCAGCCGCTATTCCACCTTCGGCAGGCTGCCCAGCTGCTTCTAAGCAAGCCAGACCGCCACCTCCAGGAGGTGGCGGTTTTTTTTTAAAATGCTTTTGCTGTGTGGCACCCCCACCCCCTCAAAGTTGAACCCGGCGAGCGCCACATGTAGAGGGTGTATATACGTGTTGTTTTGAGACAGCGTCTCCTTTTAGGACTGTGTCTGATATTGTATACATGCCCTTAACCCAAAGTATTCTTTTTGAAAGCCTGTGGCATAAAATTTGCGGGCATAGACTTTAGGGTGAGTTAGGACGTTGTTTTGGACGTTGTTTGGTTAAGTTATTCCAGGGTGCAGCACAAACTGAAATTCCGGGGTACCGTTTTTCAAAGCCGAGAGGAGGGGCTGTGAAGTGTTCAGGCCTGAAAGTACCTCCGCTGCTTGCGGGGAAAGAGGCAGAGGGCTCTTTGCCAGGCAATGTTTTTGCGGAGGCTTCTGCCGAAGCTGTATTGGCCAGTGGTGAGGCAATAACAGAGGCCTGTGTGGCCGGTGAGGAGCAGGGCCAAGCGCCTGCTCCAGCGGGCAAGCCGCCTCTGAGAGAAAGCCTCAACCGCTTGGATACGCAGCTGTGTTTTGCCATGGCACGGGAAGACTTGGCCTTGGAAGCCCAGCTTCTGCAGCAGCGCCGGGAGATGGTGACGGAGGAGGAAGAAATGGAAGCCAACGCCCCGGACAAGCTGTTGCCTACGCCGGCTTTGCAAAGCAAAAAATATACGGTGGAGTTGGAAATGGCCAGGGCCCAGCTGCAGCCCCAGGCCCAGCCCAGCACCCCCCCCATGGAGTTGTGGGAGGCCCTGGAAAGAGAGCTCAACCGCCGCATTCCCGGCCGACGTGCACAAAAATCCAAAGAGGAAGCCTTCCTGAGGGCACTTTCCAACAGCGAGTTCCTCGAGGCCTACCGCTTGAGGGCCCAACACCTCTATGCACAAGCCCATGCCCCTGAAACCCCTTATGAGGACTTGCTCTCCTCCTGGGAAAAATGGCACACCTGCTCCAAAGAGGCCCACACCCGCTTCGGCGCCGCCTGGCTTTGGCAATATATTTAGCCGGGCGAAGGGTTTTTTGCCCTCCACCCACCTGTCGAAGCGGTTGAACACTTAAGAGCGCTTTCCATGGAGCCTCGCACAGCGAGCCTCCAGTGGAACCCCTCTAAAAGCAACTGGACATGGAGGTGTTGCTTGAGCTGACGGCGGTGCTGCTGGTGTTGCAATTGTCCCTAAAAGCCTTGGGCCAAATGGCTGTGCGGCTCAGGCCCGGGCTGTTGACGCGCAGGCCGCGCACTTGGCCTTGGGCACCCACCACCCACAGGGTGCCTCCACCGTGGGGATGGGGCACCAACACCGGCTGCGCCGTGGGCAAAACGCGCATCCCCAGGCTTTGCACCCACAAGGGGCCGAGGCTATCCACTTCCAGGGCCAGCACGGTGCCGTTGGTGGAAACAACATACATTTCGCTATAGGGGCTGCCTGGTGCCCGCTCCCCCAGAAGGGGGCTGCCTACAAAATCCTCATCAAAAGAAACACTGCTCGCCCGGCAAAGCCCTATGGCGCCAAGGGATTTGTCGCCATTCAAACCAAAACAGTCTTCTGGGGGTATACGCAAGGGTTGGTTACCTGGGCGACAGGGGTTGTTGTTGATGTCGCCGACAAAGCATATCTCCGAAAAACGCCACATTTCATGGCCTGAGCGGGTGCCCACGGCCACATAGGCGCGGTTTTGGCTGTCAACAACCGCCGGGCTTGTGCGCTCCTGGAGCACCGTCTCCATTCCCAAAAAATAGTCCGCATAGAGCAAGCCATCACCACTCAACCATAAATATTCATAAGGCTCTTGGACGGTGGTGGGGGCTGAATATCTTCCCACAGCCGCACCTGAAGGCTTCTTGAGCGCCATGTCGTATGTCTGAGCGTCCGATGGGTTGAAAGCACAGTTTTCACAAAACCACCATCGGTTCAGCTTTGCTTCGTGAAAGCTGGCGATGTTGTGACCATAGATGTCCCCATATCCAACATAGTGCAGGGGTGTCAGGGTGAAGCGCTCTGAAACAGGCGGCTGCGCCATTTTGTCTTCCTCAATGCAACGCCCTTCCAGCCTTTGGATATTGGGCCCAAAAACCATGAGCCGACTTTCCCCCTCCAGCGCGCTGTTGGCGGGTGCTGCCAAATACCAGTTGGGGCCGTTGGGGTTGTCCATAATGAGAGAAAGGCCCTTGTCAAACAGGGCTTCGGGGTGGCTTCCTCCCGTGCCGGGAACACAATCCATCTCACTGTTGTTGGAAAAGCCTGGCGCCGCATGGGCCTGTGGCGCATTCACCACAGAAAGGCGCGGCGTGCTCCTTCCTGGGGGCCCACCCTCGCCCAGGGCCAGGGCGATTTGTCCGCTGTGGCCCAAAACCACCATGGGGCCTTGTACGGCCCCCACATGCACGTTGGAATGCAGCTCACAGGCCTCGGCGTCCACAAAATACAGTGCATTGTCGGCCGCCAAAGCCCCTGCACCCATGCTGCTTCCAAAGGTTAAAAAGCCATTCGAAAAAGCCAAAGGCGCTTTCACCGCATTGGCCGAAAGCCCCTCCACTTGAGCGCTGCAGGACAGACGCTGGAAGCTTCCATAAATCTGATCCTTAAACAGGTTTTCTGCCTCATCTCGAGCGCCTACCTCCAAGCTGAAATAGAGGGACTCAAGGGATTGAGGCCAGGCCTCTGTTGTTCCTGTCCAGCATGTAGAAAGTGTATTGGCTGCCCCACCTTCATGCACCCATGCAATCTCCACCACCCCCTCCAAGGGCTCGGTTGAAGCCCAGGGAGAATAGGGCGTTTCAATGCCCACTATTTTGCTTTGAGTTTCTGTCGCTTTTTCTATTTGCGCGCATACATGCACGGTGGTTCCGTCAAAGGCGGGGGAGCCGCAGGTGCCTGGCATGCCGGCTTGCTGGGTGCCGCCAATGCCCAGGCAGGCAGAGCCGTCAGCACAGTTGTTGCCGACGCGGCACTTGGTGCCTGAAAAAACCATGAGCCCCACCCGTGGCGCCTCTATGTCCACGCGGTATATGCGCTCGCGCTTGGGGGCACCCGCTCCAGGCTGAATGCTGAGCTTCACCGTCTCCAGGAGTTCTGCCGACCTCTCCTCGGGCAGAGCAGGGGCCAGCCAAGCTTCAGGCAAAGCGCAGCTCCACAGCTGGGCTCTGCTGTCTTCTATTTCTGTCACCTCTGAGGACGCGCATGCTATTTCTTCACCCTCAACCCAGAGGCTTGGCTTTTCATCAGGCTTTAAGCCCACCACCTCGGCCTCCAGGGTCGCCGCCCTCTTGTTCACCCATTCCGTGGAGGTGGTGGCGTTGCCTGGGGGGCTGGGCTCTTCCGCGCTGTCCCATGCCAAAGGCACCACCTCCGCTTGGTTGGAGAGCAGCAAACGCCACTGCTTCAGCTTTGGCACCAGTGTATATTCTGCAGAAAGCTCCCCTAGGGTGCATACGCCGGGGCCCTTTTGTACCCCCTCTCCACCATAGCAAACCGTGTCAGAAGGACAGTTGTTTCTGCCCACTTTGCACACGCCCACTTCATTGCAGCCAGAGGCGAAGAGTGCCAACACCACCACTGGGCCCCATTTTTGTGTTCTCATAGACGTCCTTCCGAAGGTTTTGCACCCATTGCCATTCAAGTTGCCGCTCAAGCCAACACGCCGCTCAAGCCATACGCTGTTCAGCCCATACGCTTTTAAACGCATATGCTGTTCAACCCACACGTCCCCGGCCGCACTGCTGTTGCGCCCCTGTTCCCCCCCCCTGGGCTGCCCTTTGTTTGCTCCCTCTAAGCCCCCCCCACTCTAAACCCAAGCCTCTTATAGCACAGGGGAGGCTTTCAAAGTGTTTTTTAGATATAGTTGAGCTCTGCCTTCAAGCGGGGTGTGCAACAGGGTTGAGCCGTCCAACTCTTCCCTACAGCCCAGGGGCAGCCTTCTGCAGTGGGGCCAAGCGGCCTCCCTCCGCAGCCTTATGGGGTTGTGGGGAGCCCCCATGGAGTGGAATAGGCGAGCAACGCGAGCCTCGCTTTAGCTCGCCTCACGAAAAGCTTATGTCCAAGTGAAAGCGGTCTAGAAGCAGCTGGGCATATGGGCCCAGGTGGTGCGTGCGTTGCTGGTATTGCAGTTGTCCCTGAAGGCTTTGGGCCATGGCGCGGTATGGTTGAGGCCGTTGCTGGCTACGCGGATGGCGCGCACCTGGCCTTGAGTCCCCACCACCCACAAGGTACCTCCGCCCTGGGCATGGGGCACCAGCACGGGCTGAGCTCCCTGGGAAATGTTAAAGCCCAACTCCATCATCCACAGGCGCGTCAGCGTGTTGGCATCAAAGGCAAACACTCTGCCGTTGCCCCTCACCACATAAAGCTCCGGGTTGCTGGAAGAGGCGGGCTGTCCCAGCAGGGGGCTGCCGACCAGGTTTCCTGTGGAGCCTGTGGGGAGGGTTTGGATGGCTTCGACGGTGCCGTCACTGTTGAGGCGGACCAAGTCATACCTTGAGCCTCCGAGGGTTTCATAGCCCACCACATAGGCCCGGCCCCAGCTGTCCACCGCGGCAGGCCCTGTGCGATAGATAGGGGAGAGCGGCGTATTCAGTGGAGCTGCAGTCCACCTTTCAAAAAATTGAAGGGCATGGTGGGGTGAGCTGGTATAGGCAGAGAGCCAGAAGCTTCCGCCATTCAGTGCAATGCCCGAGAGGGTTCCTTCTGTGAGGTCGTTAAAGGTCGAGGGGTTGTCTGCCCAATAGCCATTCTCGTCAAAGGCCCATTCCGCCCGGGTATGTATATTCTCATGGACCACCACCAGCCAAGCGTCAAAGCTTTGGGGTGGCGTCAGCGCAACGGGGGCCGGGAGGGGAGTGGGTGTGGCCATACAGCGCTCTGCGGCTGTTGCTGCGGAGGGCATATAGGCCACCAGCACAGCATCATTGGAGGTATTGGCTGGGGCGGCAAGGCGCAAGGGGTTTGAGCCAAGCAGGGAAAGCCCCTTGTCAAAATGTGCTGAGGAGACATGGGTGTTGGCCGCCCCTACGGCACAATCCTCCGCGGCTGCAGAGGCGAAGCCCGGTTGGGTTGCTGTTGCATCCACCACCAGGAGGCGTGAGCTTGTTCGCCCTGCGGGCCCTCCCGTTCCTGTGGTAGCCACAGCCAGGTTTCCATTTTCCAATGCCACCATGGGACCAATCACATTGCCCGTTTGCAAAGGAGCTCCAACCTCAAGGCAGGTGTCCGCATCGATGAAATGGAGGGAGTTGCCTGCAGAAAAAACCAAGCGGCCCTGCACAAAAGTCAGCGGTGCGTTGACGCCATTGGCCGTGGCTATTTCACAGGAAATGCGTGTCAACCTCAACGGCGCGCCATAAACCGCACTCTGGAGGTTGCCGGCCACATCCACAGCAGTGATGGCAAACTCCACATCTACACTCTCCCATGTCCATTCCAAAGGCAGGGTGGTTGTCCAACATTTTTCTCCTTGGGCCAAGGCACCTTCTGTCCAACTCAGCGGCAAGGCTGTGCCGCTTTGCCCCAGTTGCAGTTGCGTTAAGAGGATGTTGTCCAGGGGGGCGAAGGTGCTTGTTGCAGAAGCGCAGACGCGCAGCGTTTCACCCAGCACGCCCACAGAAGGCACCTCAAGGGAGGCCTGGGGGAGCTCAAGGCTGGTCTGATAAGTCCACACCTGCGCGGCCTCGCTCTCGATGCTGGCCAGCACCTCTATGCGAGGGCCAGTGCCTGCCCAAGCCGCAGGCAAAGCGCAACTCCACTCACAGGTGGTGGGGTTGGCCGTACATCTGGCCTTGCATGCCAAGGGGGTGGGGTTTTGAGAGGTGCGTACATAGAGGCTCTCCATGGCCTCAGCCCCCTGAGTGCTCAGGCGTATTTCCGCCTCACCCAGGCCTACCCAACCTGCATCCGGGTTGTCTTCAGTGGCGCCGTCAGCACGCAGAGGCGTCACCAGCTGCTCGCCAATGAACAATTGAAAACCGCTGAGGCTCGTTAACTCTTGGCAAACGCTCTCCTCACAGCTTTCTCCTGCAGGGCAATAGGTGCCACCGCTCTCACAGGGGACCTCCTCGGGCAGCTCACAGGCATTTTGATAGCAAAGAAGTCCAGCTGAGCAATAGGTGCCGCCGTTTTGACAGGGAACCTCCTCGGGCAGCTCACAGTCACTTTGATAGCAAAGGAGTCCAGCTGAGCAATAGGTGCCGCCGTTTTGACAGGGAACCTCCTCGGGCAACTCACAGGCATTTTGATAGCAAAGGAGACCAGCTGAGCAATAGGTGCCGCCGTTTTGACAAGAAACATCTTCGGGCAACTCACAGTCACTTTGATAGCAAAGAAGTCCAGCTGAGCAATAGGTGCCGCCGTTTTGACAGGGAACCTCCTCGGGCCGCTCACAGTCATTTTGATAGCAAAGGAGACCAGCTGAGCAATAGGTGCCGCCGTTTTGACAGGGAACCTCCTCGGGCAACTCACAGGCATTTTGATAGCAAAGGAGTCCAGCTGTGCAATAGGTGCCACCGTTTTGACAAGAAACATCCTCGGGCCGCTCACAGGCATTTTGATAACAAAGGAGTCCAGCTGTGCAATAGGTGCCACCGTTTTGACAAGAAACATCCTCGGGCCGCTCACAGGCATTTTGATAGCAAAGGAGTCCAGCTGAACAATAGGTGCCGCCGTCTTGGCAGGGGACCTCCTCGGGCCGCTCACAGGCATTTTGATAGCAAAGGAGTCCAGCTGAGCAATAGGTGCCACCGTTTTGACAAGAAACATCCTCGGGCCGCTCACAGGCATTTTGGTAGCAAAGAAGTCCAGCTGAGCAATAGGTGCCGCCGTTTTGGCAGGGGACCTCCTCGGGCCGCTCACAGGCATTTTGATAGCAAAGGAGTCCCCCAGGGCAATAGGTGCCACCGTTTTGGCAAGCGTTGGGTTCCGCCTTGCACTCGCGTATGCCCCCTTCTTCCACGCAGCTTTGCCCGGTGGGGCAAACCGTGCCGCCGTCTGCGCAGGCAGCGGCTGGTGGTTGGCAGTGGCCCGGGGCGCCTGTCTCTGGGCTGGCAATGCCTATGCAGGTTTCGCCTGGTGCACAGGGGCTGTTATCGCCGACATGGCAGTCCCCAACGTCCCTTAGGGGTGGGTTCTGCTCACAATAGCCCCATTGCCCAGCGGATGCCCCTGTGCAATATTGCCCCGCAGGACAAGCACCGGGTGCTCCCACTCTACAGGTGTTGAATGCATCTCCAAGCCTAATGCCCCCCGTGTCACAAGCGGCGCCCATGGCTAAAAACACTCCCAGAGCGAGGAATTTCCATATCCGCATGGCTTTCTCCTAAAAAATATATTTTCAACAACTCTTAACTGAAAGGCCCAGCCCGCGCCTTAAAAAGAGCTGCTATATTCAAACGCAGGTGTTTATAGGGGTTTGCAAGGAGAAAGGCTGTTCTGCCTGTGCGATATGCCTTAAGCATCCGCATGGGTTTTTTTATAACGCCAAATGGACAAGCCCAGGGCGAGGGAGGCCAAGGAGGCCACGGTTAAAAAAGAGGTTTTGAGGTGCTCAAAACTAGCGCCTTTGAGGAGGATACGCCTGGAAACCTCAACAAAATAGGCAATGGGGTTGGCTTTGTTTAAAGTTTGGGCCCAGGGGGGCATGCTTTCCACCGGCGTAAAAACGCCACTCATTAAAATAAACAACATAAAAAAGAAGGCGGTGACGAACATGGCCTGGGATTGGGTGCGGGAGATGTTGGAAATGAGGAGCCCCAAGGCCAAAATGAGAAACATATATATTCCGCAAAAGGCATAAAGCAAAAGCAGATTGCCCTCTAAGGGAATGTGAAATACCCAGCGGATGACGAGAAGCCCCAAGGTTATTTCAAAAAGGCCAATTATCCAAAACGGCAAAAGTTTGGCCAGAATAAATTGCCATTTTGCAATGGGCGAAACGTTGAGCTGCTCCATGGTGCCCATTTCTTTTTCGCGCACAATGTTGAGCGCGGCCAGCAAGCCCGATACCAAGGTGACCAGAACAGCCAAAAGCCCAGGAAGAATGAGTGTTTTATATTCCCAAATGGGGTTATACCACAGCGTATAGGTGGTGTGAATGGGAGGGCTTGGGTTGCCCACAGGCAGGCCCAATGTGGGAGCCAACTCTAAAGCCGCATCCATGAGTATATGGGAGGCATAATGGGAAGCAAGGCCGGCTTTCATGCCGTTGATGGCATCGGCAAGCAAAGCAACGGTGGGAGAGAGGCCCAAACTCCATTCTTTTTCAAAATGAGGTGGAATAACAACCACCACATCCACTTTGTTGTCTTCCATGGCCTGCAAAGCGGGGGTTTGTGAGTGGAGGACTTCCTGGAGAAGGAAATAGCGAGAGGCCTGGAATTTTGTGGATATGCGTTGTGAGGTTGAAGAGTTGTCCAAATCCACAAGCATGAGGCTTAAGTTTTTCATCTCAAAATTAATGGCTTGAGAGAGAATGCACAATTGCAAAATGGGCACCAGAAGCAACAACCTCAAAATGAAGGTATTGCGTTTTATTTGAAGGAATTCTTTTTTGAGAAGTGCCAGAACAATTCTCATAACAAAGTCACCTTTCTGAAAACTTAAGTTGCCTGCTTTCGCGAGCGGCGCATGCTGATGGCAAGCAAGAGGACAGCCATTCCTGTTAAGACATATATTTGTTTCAGCACGCTGTGCAGCGTGGCCCCTTTCAGCATCATCAGCTTCATGGCCTCAATGAACCATTTGGCCGGAACAATATGAGCGATGGGTTGAAGCCAAGCGGGCATATTTTCAACAGGAAATATAAACCCTGACAAAAAAGTTGTAGGCAAAAACAACCCCACCATGGAGGCCAAAATGGCTGCTTGTTGTGTATTGGTTATGGAAGAAATGAAAATCCCCAGGGAGAGGGAGGTTAATATAAACAAAAAACATACCCCCAGCAATCCCCAAAGGCTTCCATGGATGGGCATTCCAAAGACGGAGGTTGCCAAAGCCAGAATGAGACAGGAATTGATGGCTGACAACAAAAAATAAGGAATTAATTTCCCAACAATAATAACCATAGAAGGGAGGGGTGTAGAAGAAAGCAGGCGCCATGTGCCGAATTCTTTTTCGCGCACCAGCGTAATAGACGTCATCATCGCCGACACAATCATCAACACCAGGGCGAGGATGCCGGGAATAAACATAAAAACATCTTTCTGCTCAGGGTTATAATGCATTCGGGGAAGCACCCGAAAAGGCGGTGGGGCCCTTAAGGCGACGGATGTTTCTTGAGCAAATTCCTGAATAATGTTGCTTGCATTGCCAATGAGTGTGGTGGCGGCATTCAAGTCTGAGCCATCGGCAATGAGTTGAAGGGTGGAGGAAGCATTGTTTTCCACATTTTTGCTGAAATGTGGAGGAATGAGAATGGCAAGCCTGATGTTTTGCGCGCGAAAAACTTCTTCAAGGTTTAAGGTGGAATGCAGGTATGCAACGGTTTGGAAATAACCAGAGGAATTTATTTTTTCAATGAGTTGTTGTGAGCGAACTTTGTCCGACAAGTCAACAATGGCTATTTTTGCGTGATGGATTTCTGTTGAAATAACCACACCAAAAATCATCACCAAGGCGATGGGCATGCAAAAAATAACAAGCAAGCTTCTCTTGTCGCGAAAAATATGCAAAAATTCTTTTTTGATAAAAGCGGCAAGTGCACGCATGGGCATAGGGTTTGGGGCTGACGGTTTTAAAGCGGATTGTTTTTGGACTGCTGGTATGAGGTATAGGGTTTTGGGTTTGGTTTTGGTTTTGGGTTTTATGGTTTCTTGCGCGCCAGCAATGAAAAAACATCATCCATGGTGGGTGCGGAAAATTGTTCTCTTATTTTTTGAGGCGTGTCCAAAACTTGAATTTGGCCATCCACCATAATGGAAACCCTGTCGCAATATTCCGCCTCATCCATATAATGTGTGCTGACAAATACCGTGGTGCCTGCCTTGGCGGTGTCAGAAATCATCTCCCAAAACTGTCGGCGGGTGATGGGGTCCACACCGCTGGTGGGCTCATCCAAAAAAACAATGCGTGGCTGGTGAATGATGGCCAGAGAAAAAGCCAGTTTTTGTTTCCAACCCAAAGGCAAAGTAGAAACAAGGCTTTTGAGTTTGTTTTCAAGTCCAAATTGAGAGGCCAATTGCTTCATTCGCTCTTGGGTTTGTGCGGATTTAAGGCCATAGATGGTTGAAAAGAGTTGAATGTTTTCTTTGAGCGTCAAATCATCATAAATAGAAAACTTTTGACTCATATAGCCGATGTTTTTTTTGACCTGCTCTGTTTGTGTTGCAATATTAAAACCTGCCACCATGGCATGTCCGAAGCTGGGCTTTAAGAGGCCGCACAGCATGCGCATGGCGGTGGTTTTTCCGGCGCCATTGGCGCCTAAAAACCCAAATATTTCCCCCGGTTGGACTTCCAGACTCAAGTCCTTGACAGCCACAAAATGCCCGAAAGTTTTTGAAAGTTGATGGGCTTGAATGCTAAGAGCGCTCATGGTTTTCTGAATGCATCAATTCTATAAAACAATCTTCAATACCTGCTTGCATGCGCCACACCTCCACATGCTCGTGCCCCTGGGTTTTTAAATACTCAACAATGTCATTTTCGGAGACGGAAGCGTCTTTCACTGTGAGGTGCAGGGTTTTCCCGAAAGCAAAACAATGTTGTGTTTTTTCAAATTGCCGAAGGGGTTTTAAGAGTGTGTTGGCGTGCGCGGACTGAACGCCAAACAAATGAAATTTAAATTGTGCCTGAATGCCGGAGGGCGAGTTGACGGCGAGAATTTTCCCATTTTGAATGAGGGCAATACATTCACACAGCTGGGCTTCATCCATATAAGGGGTTGAAACCAGGGTTGTTATATTGTGTAACTTTAAGCTTTGAAGCATTTCCCAAAACTCTTTTCGTGAAACAGGGTCCACCCCGGTGGTGGGCTCATCCAAAAGCAAAAGGGTGGGCCTATGCGCCAGTGCGCAGCACAGTGCGAGTTTTTGTTTCATTCCGCCCGAGAGTTTTCCTGCGGGGCGGTGCTTGAAAGGCGCAATGTGTTGCCATATGTCACGCGTTAAGGGGGAGGACTCATCAAAATGAACGCCATAAACATGGGCAAAAAATTGGATGTTTTCCAAAATGGACAAGTCCGGATAAAGCGAAAACTGCCCCGGCATAAACCCAATTGTTTTTCGGATTTGCTTGGCTTTGCTTTGAAGGTCGAAGCCGTGGATGGTGGCTTTGCCTGAAGAAGGAAGCCTCAATGTGGCCAAAATCTCAAACAAGGTGGATTTGCCGGCGCCGTCGGGGCCGATGAGGCCGAAAAGTTGCTTGGGTTTTATGTGCAAATGAATATTGGAGAGGGCTTGAAGGGCCCCAAAATTTTTGCTGAGGTTTTCAATATAAACCAAGTGAAGTGGCCTTTAGGGTTTGGGGTTTGGAGAAAAAAGCACTTCGGCGGGCATGCCCATTTTGAGGGCCCCATCATTGGGCACCCCAATTTTAATGGCATAGACCAGGTTGACGCGCTGCTCTCGGGTTTGAACCATTTTGGGCGTAAATTCCGCTTTGTCAGAAATCCAAGCCAGCGTCCCCACATAGGTTTTGTGTGTATTGTCGGGCCCATCTATCAGCACACTCACCCTTTGGCCGATGTATATTTGCGAAAGCTGCTTGCCGGACACAAATGCCTTCAAAGTCATCTGTGTCAAATCCGCAATTCTATAAATGGGTTTTCCAACCGTCAGCAACTCATGGGGCTCCACATATTTGCTTAACACTGTTCCTGAAATGGGGTTGATAATTTTGCATTTTTCAAGGTTGTTTTCTATTTGGAGGATTTGAGCTCGCAGTGTTTCTGCCTGAGAGAGAATGGAGCGTGTCTGTATATTGAGGTTGGATTTGAGTGCATGGATTTGGCGCTCGAGAACTTGGCGTTGGGATTTGAGCTCATCCAACTGTTTGGAGGTGGCGGCTTCTGCTTGAAACAATTGCTGAATGCGAAGCTCTTCTTTTTTGGCGGCGGCCCATTGCTGCTCCAGGCTGGCCAGCTGCACAGGAATGTCAGGCATGCCCACCATTAAAGCTTCAATGGATTTTTCCAAAACCTCTTTTTGGAGTTTCAAGGGGACAGGGTCAATTTCTCCAACCAAAACACCTGCTTCCAGTTGGCTTCCCTCTTCGAGAGAAAGCGTCAACAATTTGCCGTTGGATTCTGCGGACACAAGCGTTTCTATAGCTTCAAAATTGCCATAAGCATCTGAAGGGTTAGGGTTGTTTTTGCAAGAGAGGCATATAAGCCAACAAGAAAAACAAAGAATAAAGGCTTTGTATTTTATCATTTTATGTGCCGCCCACAACATGTTCGAATGTCAAAATGGCTTGAAGACGCAGCAATTTATGGCGTTGTTGATTGAGCATGGCTTGTTTTTCGGCATTTAAGTCCAAAATATAGTCATTGGGAGTGACGATGCCGTTTGACAAGGCTTGCGCAGTGCGCTGCGCAATGTTTTTTCGTTTTTGAATAATTTCATTGTCACTCAAAATGAGCACTTCATATTTTTTCTGTGCTTCTTTGAGGCGGATGAGCTCGCGTTGCTGAGCGGACTCAAAGTCTGCCTTTTGGGCTTGGATGGCTTTTTGTTTTTCAAATATGGCGTCTTTTTGTTTGGACATGGCCCACCATTCTGTGAGGGGAACATGAAGCCTGAGGCCAACAATGCCGAAAAAATTAAACTTGTTTTTTAAAAAATCAAACCCAGGGCGGCCATAAGCAAAGCTTGCATTTAGACTCAATTGAGGCATTGCTTTTGAAAATATTTGGTTTTTTTGGGCCTCTCCCTGAGCCAGTTGTGCATGATAGAGCTGAATTTCTGGGCGGTTCAGTTGTGCTGAGGTGTCCAGGAAGGGCTCTGCACGTTGAGGGGTGACAAAGACAGTCTCAAGGGGAATTTCTTTGCCTGTCATTTCAGACAAAATTTTGATGGAAGCCTGTTTGTTGGCTTGGATTTCGAAAATGTTTTGTTCTGTTTTCAAAATTTCAGCGTCCAGTGTGTCCACATGGTTTTTTAAAGCGACACCTGCCGAAAGTTGGTTTTGCAGGGTTTTTTGTTGAAGAGCCAAATCCGCCTTGAGGGTTTTTAAAATATTTTGTTGCTCTTCGAGAAACAATATTTCCAAAAAAACCTGAAGCAGCTGTGTTTGGAGTTGAAACAAGGCCATGTCGGCTTGTTTTAATTCCATGTCATGGGCGGCATTTTGAAGTTGCTTTTGTGCAGAAAGGCGGCTTCCATCATATAAAAGCTGCTGAAATTCAATGGAAACCCTATATTGCTCTTTGGAGAGAGGGGCCATGCCAAAGCCCGGTATACTGGGGAGTGTGGTGACTTCGGATTGCCATGAAGCTTGTGCATTCAACTCCAATTGGGGGAAATAGCGCGTATGAAGCGCAGAGAGGTGGTTTTGGTTTGCCTCAACAAGGCTTTGTTTTTGCGATGAAATTTTCGAGTTTTGCGCTGTCCACTCCTGACACAACTCCAAAGTCAACGCCAAAGGCTTTTCTGTGGACAAGGGCTTTTCTGTGGACAAAGGCTTTTCTGTGGACAGGGGCTTTTCTGTGGACAAGGGCTTTTCTGTGGCCACAATGCTGTGGAGAAAAACATGGCCCGCCAAAGAGAAGACAAAAAATAGAGCATTCATGGTTTTTCTGAAGCGGTGTCCGAAGAAAAAGAAACAGGGGGAGAGGGCAATGGGTTTGGAATATAAATAGCGTTTAAAATAAAAGGGACAATTTGGGTTTTTCGCCTGAGCATTAACTCCCTGAAGTCAGCAGCTTGCAGGCCAAAAGCACATTTGAGTTTGGGAGCTGCAATGAAGGGAAAAACACAAAGAGAGATACAATTGAGCAGCAATTCTGAAGGTTGAATGTTTTGAATGCGTCCTTGGGCGACTTCACTTTCCACTTGCTCGAAAAAATTTTGAAACAAGTTGGGAATGAAGTTTTTTTTCTGGAAGGTTTGCAAAAAAAGCTCTGGATGTTGAGCCAATATGTTGACCATAAAAAGAGGCAACTCTTCGGTTTCCAGAAGAGCGTCAATATAAGTACACACCAATGAGGCAATGCTTTCTGCAAGCGTTGTTTGGGTTGTGAAAGACTTCGAAAGCCTGGAATACATTTTGTCAATGAATTTTGAGCAAACGGTTTTGAAGAGGTTTTCTTTGGAGCGAAAATAATAGTTGAGCAAAGCCAGGTTTGTGTTGGCCTTTTGCGCAATGACGCGCATGCGGGCGCCGTGATAGCCTGAAGCCATGAAGACTTGCATGGCCGCAGCCATAATTTTCTCTTCCGTAGACGAAGTTAAAAGGGGTTTTGAGGCCTTAGTCATCTGTATAAAACGTTTGTATCAGTCATTTGTTTAACTGTCAACGCCACAGCAGTCCTCAGCTTAATAGGCTTGTTTTATTGGTGTTTTTATTTTTCCAGCACCACCATGCTGCGTGTATTCGGCTCATAAGAGACCCTGACCCTATCGCCGACTTCCCAGGGCAGCTCGGCTGAAGAAGACAGATACCTCACCCTTCGCGTCACTTTTTCCCCGCCATAGTTGATGGACAAGGTGAAAACCACTTCTGGACAAGCGTTGAATTGAGCCCCCGTATAAGCAATGTTCTCAATCATCGCCCTCAACCGCACCTCGCTTGGCGTTGTTTCGCTGTGAGAGGGTTTGGCTGAGCGCCTGAAAATGCGCCAGAGCACCCAGGGCACTATCAACATGCTTATAGAAAGAATGAGGCTCCCTTTGCTTTTTATTTTTTCTATAAAACTGTCCATATTGGGAAAAATTTCTCTGAGCGCATCCTCAAAAGAAAGGCTCTCAGCCTCGGGAGCCCCTTTGGCCCCAGCAGCCCCCCACCTGGAAGCTATTGAAGCAAGGCCGCTAAAAGGACGTGCTTTGAACGGGAGCACAAGGGCATCTGCCTTTCCTTTCCTTTTGAAAATTAAATGCTTGGACCAGGAAGAGATAAGAGAATGAATTTCTTCCAACTCAAAATGCTCAAAGGTGGGAAGCGGCGTCGACACTTTGCTTTGAATGTCATATATATATCCGCTGACAGAGGCGTTTTGAGGGTTAACATCCGTATACCCCAAAACCATTTGCGTTGAGCTGTCTTGTTCAAAGCGCCGGGCATGATAAAGCTTTTGAAAACCCTCGGGCATATAGCTGGATGTAGGCTGTTTTGAAAGGGAATGCGCTTGAGAAACAGGGATGAAAAAGAGCCTGGACAAGCCGTTTTCCTGAATAGAAACAGCCAACAAAAGGTTGTTTCCATAATAGGCTTGGAGGAATGGCACATAGGGGTCGTCAGAAGGGCTGAACTCTGCAATCAGAGGCACATCGGCTCTGGTGAGAAAGGGGGAAATATAAAACATTTTGTTATTATATAAAGTTATTTTAATAACAGGCATATAGCTGTCATTGTCCACATGTTCAAACTGCACAGACTTAATGCCCTCTGCAAAGGCTTCAATGGAGCTGAGCGGAAAAACGGTGGCTTTGCCCTCCTGTATAAACATCAGCGCATCTGCACCGCTTGGGTTTTTGCCCACCAACACGGCGTGGTTTTGCCAGAAGAGGGGTTTTTCAAGAGGGTTATTCAGATGAAATGCTTCGCTGATGCGTTCCGGGGGGCGCGTGGGACTGAGCCTATATACATGGCAGTTGGCAGGCTCGTTTGGGTTTGAGCCCTGTGGAACAATCAACAGCGTGTCTGGGTTTTGGTTGAAAAAACTCTCTGGGTTTTGGTTGACAAAATAGGCATGTCGAAAAAAACCACTGGGCACGAAATAGGAGAGTTTCCTGGTGTTGGTGGACAGCTCTATCGCTTCCAGATGGATGGCGCTCAAGTCCTGCAGGGTTGTAGAGGCGCGATAAAGCACCTGGCCGTCTGCGGATATGCTCGAGTCAATCCTTTGTTGTTCTTTTATATTTTCGCTGGGGTGCGGGGCTTGCCTTTCGCCCGACAAGAAGCTTGTCGTCTCAGGCAGGGTTGTTTCTGCACGAGGCGTTGACTTAAAGCCAGACAATGCCAATACGCCCATCCAAGACAAGCACAAACTTCCCCACAACAGCCTTGCTTTTCTCATAAACATACGCTTCCTGTTTTTTTCCAGAAACACGCTCATCCGTTCCCGAAGCAAAAATGGTGTTGCCAAGCTCTACAGTCTACAGCCTGCCCCCCGGGCGCTTGGAGCCTGATGTGAAACGCGGCTGTTATCCGCTATAAAAGCGTTGCCAAGCAGAGGCTTATAAGCTCTATATGAGCCTCTCTCCTTTGCAAAGGTTTTTTTGCGCTCCACAGCGCCTGAAGCCACTGTGCTTTGCCCTCTCAGGCAAAGGTTTTGAGGCGAGTTTATGCGCTGCTCCCCCTTTTTCAAACAGGCATGCTTTGTATTTGCCAACATATGCCACCTCCAAAGCACACCGTGTCTGGCTTTGGTGTCTTTTCCCTACACCCTGTGTTGGTGTTGTGTTAAACAACCTGGACTATATGGCCGGAACCACGCAGGAAGAGTCCACAATGGAACCCACTGGAAACATAAAACTCAGCACCTCAAAGGAATTTTCTGTGAAACGTTTTGCTCTGGGCACGCTGTGTGTGTTGCTGGCGATGGCTTTGGGGGCCTGCTCTGAGGAGTCTTCTCCTTCTTCTTCTTCTCCAGGGGGAAGAGACAACCCCATAGAGTGGGATGGTGAGGGCTATCTGGTTATTTTTGACGAAAATGGTGGGGACACCCTGGCAAACCCGCAAAACAAAATAGTGCTGCCCCCAGAAACAACTGTGGATGCTTTGCCTGAGCCCCCCACGCGAGAGGGCCATAATTTTATGGGGTGGAATATGGAGGCGGATGGGAGTGGAATGCCTTTCACCACCAACACCCCGGTGAGTGAGCACCTCAGGGTTTATGCGCAGTGGGAGCTTTCTTCTGCGGTGGGCACCCCCAGCTTGAGTGTTTCCATCAGCCCCAGTGCGGAAATACTCACGCCTATGCTCAATGGGGCCTATAGTGAGCGCTCCACCACCTTTGCTGTGGTGGTTTCGGGGCTTGCCAGCGCGGCCGAGGCCAACAACACCAGGCTCAGCATCAGCGTCACCAATGGGCTCTTATTCGCCGTTGAAAGCAACCCCACCAACAACACTCAAAACTTCAACGTCACCGTGGGGTATGATGGGGAGGCAGCCTTTCCTGAAGGGGTTGCAACCTTTAGTTTGTTCATCCATGTGCCGGGCTATGAGACGGAAAGCAGGACGACGCGCGTCAACATCCGAGATGGCTTGGCTGCAGAGAGTGCCATTCCGCTGAATGAGGGCAACATCCTCCATTTTAACAGCTATGTGAGGACGGCCGCTGGCCTGGTGCGGCATTATAGGTTGGCCGAAAACATTAGCCTCAACACCTCCTCCAACAATTGGACGGCCATAGGCACCAGTGCTGCCCCCTTTATGGGCAGCCTCAATGGCGACGGCCACACCCTCTATGGCATTCGCATCAGCAACAGCAGCACCCACCAGGGTTTCTTTAGCTATATAGGCGAAAATGCCGTGATAGAAAACCTGGGGCTGACCGATGTCAGCGTCAGCGCAGGCCAATATACGGGCGGCCTGGTGGGCTATAACCGCGGCGGCATCGTGCGAAGTTGTTATACCACGGGAGTCGTCAGTGGGCAGAATGACACGGGCGGCCTGGTGGGCCAAAACCGCGGCACGGTGCACAACAGCTATGCCGCAACCAATGTCTGGGGTCACGGCAATACCGGCGGCCTGGTGGGAAGAAACTTCGGCACGGTGGAACATGTCTATGCCACGGGCATTGTGGACGCCTCCGTCGGTCGCACCTCCGCCCGCCAGAATGTGGGTGGCTTGGTGGGGGGAAATGACGGCACGTTGCGCAACAGCCTGGCGCTCAACTCAAGGGTTAACGTCTCCTATCAGATATACGAGTATCCTAACGGCGGGGGCGCAGTTTTGGTCACCCGGTGCTCCACCAACAACGTCGGGCGTGTGACGGGAACCGCCGGCACTTTGTCAGGCAATTATGCATTTAGCGGCATGCTCAACTGCTTGGGCGCCACATTGTCCTCAAGCACAAATGCCAACAGCACCCAAGGCGAAAACAGGACGGCCTCCGCCCTGCAAGTGCCCGGAGGCTTTCCGGCTGCATTGCGCACCACCCCGTGGACATATGAAGCAGAAAGGCTCCCCGGCCTCGGGCAGTCGGTGGCTATGCCCTCGCATCTACGGTGAGGGTGTGTTTTTGGCCCTGCCGGGTGGGGGCTTTGAGTATTTTTTCGCCTGCACGGCAGGGCTTTTAAAAAAGGTTTCTTTGTTAGAGGCGAGCTTTGGCTCGCCTCACTTTGTCCCACCGTTGAAAACTTTTGGCACCTCTGAAAATACAGTGCTACATGCCTGGGCGTGGTACCGAAAACCGTATAGCCGGGTTTAACACCCCGAGCTCTATATGGTGAAGCAGTTAACCACCCTATAGGGAGGCAGCATGGTTGAGAATGGAGCACATAAAAACCCAAAGCAACGCCTGCACAACGGACAAAGCTCAAAAGGCGAGCAGCCAACGGATGAGCAGCCAATGGACGAGCAGCCCATGGATGAGCAGCCCATGGAGACAGCCAGCAGCCTCAGCGAGGGGAAACCCCTTCAGCTGAGTGAGCTAGAGTCCCCGCTGCCGCCCCTAAAACCTCCTGCTCCACTGCCGTGGCCGCGCAAGCCAGAGCTACCCAGGGCACCGCAACAACCGCGCCCGCCACCCTCCTTGCTGCCGCCGCAACCGCCACCAGGCAAAGCGCCCTCACCGCTGCCCTGGCCGCGCAAAGCAAAGCCCGAGGCGTCCCCAACACGCCAGGCGACGCAAGCAGCAGCGGCGCCACCTCAACCACAACCCTTGCCGTCGCCCGCAGAGCAACTGCCCGAGGTGGCGCCTGAGCCACCACACCCTGTAGGTTGACAAATGCACAAGGGGCGAAGCGCTTTCGGCAGGGTTTTTTAAGTTTAAAGCATTTTTTTGCGCCTTTTGGAGGCAGCGCGGCGGAATGCGCTGATGGAAGCGGAGGTGTTGTTTTTTTAACCTTTGTCTGCAGGAGGCGGCTTTGGGGTGCGCCTAAAGAGGACTTGGTTGAGTTTTGCTTTTTCCCAAGCCATGGCCAGGGTGAAAGCGGGAAAGCTTTTTTCGTGAGCGCGAAAGGCCCTGGAGTGCAGGCAGCGGCGAGCGCTGGCTTCTGTGGGGGCAAAGCGTTGGTGCAGCATTTCGTGGAAGACGACAAAGTCCACATAAAAAGGGGGTACTTCAGGGCTGTCCAAACTGGGGTGTATCCGTATTTGTTTGCGCTCATGCTCATAAACACCCAGGCGCAGGGAGCTGCGTGCTTTGCGTTTGGGCACTTGGGCCCAGCCTACGGAGGCCACAATTTGGTTGTCAAAGTATAGTTGGTTGAGGCGTGTAAAAATTTCTTGCAAGTTATAATGTTTGCCCAGGGCACGCAGAGGTTTGGCCGCTTTGGGAGGGGAGGGGAACTTGGGGAGCTGCTCTCTAATAAAGGCATTCAGCTGACGGCTGGCCCGCTTGCAGCGGCGTCCCAAATAATCCCCGAGGGCTTTGCGCGTCCTCAAGTCCGCCGAGAGGAACATGCGGTGCATGCGTACCTCCAGCCCCGCGGCTTTGTGTTTGCAACTGAGCATGGTGCGCTGGTTGCTGTTGAGCAGCAGACACACGGGAAAACCCAAGCGCGCCGACAACTCTCTTGCCAAAACCTGAGAGGGCAACTCCTGGAAGGAGAGGGCCTGCATAGAGTTAATGAGTGCCACCTTCAGAGGCTTTGTCACCTCTGGAGGCCCAGAGGCAAACAACTCAAGCTGGAGTGGAGTGGCGCTGCTTTTCATGAGCTTTCTCTTTTCCCACCCCCATGGCTAACATAGCCGCCAGGCCGCTTCAATGTCCCACCCGCTGCCCTAGGGCCTGGGTTAGACGGGTTTTATTTTGGATTGAGCTCATGAGAGCCAGATTTTGCGCACATATTTTCGCATATTCCCCTGAGGGTTAGGGGGAGAAATCCCCCTCCCCCCCCCTCATTCCAGTGGGCTTTTTCCATATAAAAGGGTTGTTTTTCAGAGGGGGCCTGCGGCCCGGCTTTTTTCAAAGGAAAAAGTTTTTTTGTGGGGGGTTTTTGTTTTTTTCCCTCCGGGGGGGGAGAGTCGCCTCCGGCGAAGGGTTTTTTTGCCCTCCCGGGCAGGGTTTTTCGCCTCCCGGCGAGTGACTTTTTTTGTTTTTGGTTTTGTTTTTTCCACTCCGTGGGGGGGAGGGGGCCTGCGGCCCGGCTATTTTCGCCCTGCGGGCGCAGCTTGCCTTCGGCAAGTCACTTTTTTTTGCCTGGGCAAAAAAAAGTAACCAAAAAAAACCCACTCTCCGAGGGCCCTGCGGGGCTCATCGTCGGTTGCTTCCTAGCTCCTTCCTTGCTGCACCAGCTACTCTTGCCTCTTCGGCGGCGGCGAATATTAGTGTCTAGAAACACTTTCGCA
>Ga0099364_10001273_pt1 | contig 42107 bp, 35 predicted proteins | sample TergutTh196P3_FD_73070 | JGI IMG/M metagenome (GOLD analysis project Ga0099364, IMG submission 73070) | Microcerotermes parvus P3 segment gut microbial communities from Pointe-Noire, Republic of the Congo - Th196 P3 | ecosystem: Host-associated > Arthropoda: Insects > Digestive system > Gut ...
TAAAATACCGCCACCAGAATATCCAGGAACGACGTGGCGGCCTCGCCGGTGAGGACGTCCGCCACCTGTTCGCTGAATCCCACGCGCATGGCTATCTCACCGCTGAAGCGCTGCTGAAAAAACGAGACGGGCAGGCGCATGGCATGTGCGAAAAAGGAGCTCGCCCCGATGATGGTCAGCTTTTTTCGCCATTGAACGAGGCACCAGAATCTCAGGAAATTGAGCAGCACATCCAGGACGCAAACTGTTCCCATGAACAGAAGGAGGTTGAAGAGCCAATCCCGATGTACCATGGGCAGGACATCGTCGATGAAAACCTGGGTGAAAACGGGTTTAGCCAATCCGGGGACGATCATCAAAAGGCCGGCGATCAAAATAAAACATAGGGCGGCTTTCTCGCTCATAAGCCTGCGCAGCACTTCGGCAACCACGCTGAATTTTTTGCCCCCCTTTTGAAACCCCTCGCCCGGTTTAAGGCTGATCGCAACCCCGGTGAAAGAACTTCTGAATTCCTCCATCGGCACTTTCCTGCGCCCGGACCCCGGGTCGTTCAGGTAGGCTTGCCCGTCCTTGAACCCCTCCAGCACGACAAAATGGTTAAAATTCCAATGAATGACGAGGGGCATTCGCTCTTTCGCCAAATCTTCGGCGTTGCACCGGAAGCCGCGTTCTTCCATTTTGTAGTGGCGCGCCGCCTTGACGATGGAAAGCGCGTTGCTGCCGTCCCGGCTGACTCCGCATTGCTCGCGGAGTTCTTCCAGCGGCCGGTATAAACCGTAATAAGAAAGTACGATACCCAGGGAGGCGGCGCCGCACTCGACGGACTCCATTTGAAGGAGCAGCGGCGTTTTCTTTACGGAGCTTTTGCGCGCGCCGAACATGTCAGTCGCTTCTCATCCACTGGCTCAGTTTTTTGAATACCCGTCCCAGCGGAGGCTCGCGATCCGTAATGACGCTGCCGTTGAATATAGCGCCTACCGTCAGCGGCTTGTGGCTCCCCACCCTTGAGGACCACAGGTAACCGGAAGGGGAATCGGGATCCCTCACCAGGTCCACCTTCACCTCCATGACGGCGCCGCCCATTATGTTCAATATCCAATTTACCACGTCTGAATTTCCAATCGTTCTCATGATTCCGCTGCTGGACACCGGATAGAGGGAAACGCTCCTTACAACCCCCATGAGGTTGCCGTCCTCCTTCTGGTCGGCTCCGCTCGGCACGAGCTGCGCCACCATGCCCGGCTCGATTTTTTTCCCCTCGTCGGCGGGCACGTACATCACGGCGATGACGTCTTCCCTGCGCTGATCCAGCCTGATGCTGCATATGCTTGTGGAGCCGGCGGATACGATGTCCCCGACGTTGACCCTGATCTCCATCACGATGCCGTCGAAGGAGCTGACGACGTTGAAGGAATGCCGCCAAATATCCATGACGGAATCGAAGTTGGAGATGCCGGACTCCACTTGACTCTGGTTCATCGAGTTCATGATGCCCTGCCGCGCGCTGATGATGTCGTTGACCATATTCGGCAGCTCCAGCTTCGCGACCACGTCCCCCCTGCGAACGCGGGCTCCGGGCTGGACCAATACCTCCGATATTTTTCCGCTTACGTCATGAAAAACGTTGCCCACGCCGGCGGAGTCCAGTATCATCCCTGCGCCCTGGACGGAGACCGACATGATCCCGAATATGCTCCACAGCACGATGGAGCCGATCAGGAAAAATAGGGTAAAAAGGGCCATCCATGCCACCGGCTGGGTTATTGTAATTTCGGAGTCGAGCTGCTCCGGCGAGCGCAGGCGCGACATAGCCTCCTCATTGAATATTTCCATGTTCATTAAAGAATATCCTCCTCCACAAACACGTCGATCCTCGTGCCGGGGTCCAACCCCTCGACCCCGGACAGAATGACCACGTCGCCTTCCTCAAGTCCTTCCGTGACCTCAACGTATGCATCGTCGCGGACTCCCATTCTTATATGGCGCACGGCAAGTTTTGAGTCCTCGTCGCGCACGTGGACCTTGGGGGCGCTAAAGTCGAATACGGCGGAGAGAGGAATGGCCAACGCCCTTTTCGCGGTCTCTTTCAGTATGACGATGTCGCAGTACACCCCAACTCCCATTACCCCCAGGTGGTTGTCAACTTCGCAGGTTATTCTCCTGATGGCGGCGTTTTCGCTAAGCGGGGGCGAAACATCCGATATCTCGACGTTGAAAACCGTACTCTCGTCAAACGGCGACCTGGCGGAGCCGTCGAAAGCTTTTTCAAGCATGTTCATGATATTGAGTTGAAGCGAAAATTTCTCATCGAACGGCGCGATGTTCCGAATATCCTCGTCATTGACCAGCGCGTCGAAGTACATTTTCGAGTAATTCACGACCAGGGCGATGGGCGTTCCCTTGTCGATGAAGTTGCCGGGCTGCCGATAAATAATAGATATAGAACCGGATAGCGGGGCCGTCAAAACCTGGAAGCCGCGCTGCTGTTCTATCTGCCGCCTCGCTACTCTGGCGGCGTCCAGTTCCGCCCTTGACGATTCCATCTGCGAGACGGACGTTTCCAAATCGCTGGTCGATATGGCGTCTTCGGCGGCCAGACGCTGGTTTCTTTCCGCGACGCTCACTGCATACAGATACGCGGTTTCGGCCTTTGCCACATCCGCATCGGCACGGGAGAGCAATAGCGGAACATCATAGTTCACCATCCTGCCGATGGGCTGGTCCCGTTCGACGTTCTGCCCCTGCGAAACGTATAGTTCCTCGATCTCCCCGTCGATCTGCGTTATGACGTCAGCCTGCATTCTTGGACGGAGGTCGATGTGGTCCAAGCGCAGCTCCGGGTACAGGTCTCGGTACAAAACCCGGCTCCCGCTCAAGCTGACGGTTCTCGACGCCAGCATCGTCTCTATGTGGCTGGCGCTTGTAATGTTGAGGTACAACCCATACCCCATAAACGCCGCCGAAAGTACCAACGTCACAAATGTGACCGTGAAATAGAATTTTTTCATTGCATCACCGGAAGGGCATAGAGTCACCCACCGCGTTTTCGAGCTGCGACACGGCAATGTTGTAGTCACACAGGGCCTGAGTATGGTTCGAATAGGTCTGATTTAAAGCCGCCTCGGCGTCGAGGACGTCGATGTTGGTTCCGACTCCCTCCCTGTAACGCACCAGGGCTATCCTGTAGGCGTCCTGCGCCATATCCACCGCCTGCGAGGCCGTTTCTATCCTCGCGATGGTTTCTTGCGTCGTCATAAAGTACCTCGTGACGTCCAGGAGAATCGCGTCCCGGACGGATTCGTAATTATAGCCCATTCTTTTAACATCTTCTTTCGCGCCTCTGATTTTCGAGTCGGTGACGCCCGCGTCCGAGAAGGTATATTCGGCTTGAATGGCGATTTGCAGGTTATCCTGATCGAGTCCGGGCCAGTTATACGGGGAACTGAAGGTCTGACTCGCGGAAAGGGTAACCCTGGGTCTTCTGCCGCTTTCCTCGACAGCAACCCCGGCCTGCGCCTTTTTTTGCAGCAATTCCGCAACCTCAAGGTCCGGACGGCGGGAAAGCGCGTATTCGATACACTCGTCCAGAGTGTAAGGAAGCGCGGCGTAGGACATTTCCCCTTCGTAAGAAAGCTCCGTGCCGAGGGGCAACCCTATGGCGTCATTCAAGGTCTTTATCGAAACCCTGTAATCGTTCTCGGCCTGGCTCATTGTCTGAGCGGCGTTTATCAGCTCAACCTCCGAGCGCAGCAGGTCGGCCCTGCCGACGCTGCCGTTCCGGTACAGCACGTCGACATTGCGGACGTGGCCCTCCAGGCGTTCCACCGAATCGCCGGCGAGTTTCGCCATGTCTTTCGCGCGCAGCATATCGAAAAAAGCGCCCTTTACGGATAATATGACGTTCTGGCGCGCCCGCTCCAGGCTCAGAATTTTCGACCTCAGCTCGTGTTCGGAAGCGGCGATGGTCCCCTCGATAAGCCCTCCGGTGTAAAGGGGATATGTGGCCGAGATGGTATTTTGAAACGAGTCGGCGCCAATGTCCTGGATTTGGTACTCCGTTCTCGCGGTACTGTGATCTATCGTCATGGTCACGCTTCGGGATCTGTGCGCCTGTCGTCTTTCTTCGTTCGCTTTGGCGACGTCGGACTCCGCCGCCTTGATGCTTCTATCGCTGCCGAGGGCTAACTCGACGACTTTATCCAGGTCAATTACCAAAGGCTGCGCAAGCGCCGGCCCGCGCGCGTCCAAAACGACCAACCCAATAACTAAAAGACAAAGAAGAAAAAAATAATATTTTTTCATCACGGCTGCCCACTCCTCGGAACAAAGAATACGACTACGACTTTGTGGTACGACAAATTTTACCTTAGTTCCCCGGCACAAATTCAAACCACGAACCGAATCAGTGTTTCATGGGATTACGACAGGACGCTTGATCTTAAACAGTTTGCAGAGATCATCGACTTTATCGAAGCCTCGTTGGTAAAAATTTTATCACAAAACACCTTGCGTTTCCGATTGCGTAATCCTCCCCCGGGGGGGCAAGCTGCGCGTTTGTAATATAAAACTCAGAGAGTTTTGTATTACAAACGCCAGCTCATTTATCACTTCCATGAAAAATCCATGTTACGGTGTATCCGGGAGGTGAGGTAAATGACTCATGGATCATGAAAGCGCGGATTCTCAAGTAAGAGAACTTCTAATGGAGGGTGATCGGCGCGGCTGAGCAAGAAAAAATCATAAGCCGGATCAATCCGGCAAACTTGCGGCGGCTACGCTCTGTCCGACCCTGCGCGTCATTTCGTCCGGGAGTTCCACGGTTGCGTTCACGCGGGGATATTCTTCCGCCAGCACCCTGCGGGCGGTTTCGAAAATGAGATTCCCGCCCTTTCCGCTCATGACGCGCCCCATCATAAGGGCGCGCTTGAAGGAATAAAAGCGGTGGTAAAGCGCCAGGGAATGTCCGAGGTACGCGCCGATGGACGAGAAGATCGCTTTTGCGCGGGGATCGCCGGCGTTCATGAGCGCTTGAACGCGATGTAATTTTTCAGCGGGGGCGGCTTTTTCTTCAAGGTCTACGCCCGCGGCGGGGGCGAGCTTGATAACCGCGTCCTGAGAAAAGTACATCGCGCCGACGCCCGCGTCGCCCGACCAGGGATCGGTTGTCGCGTTCGGGCTTACGTCCACGGGCGCGAAAGCCAGCTCGTTAAGCCAGCCCCGAATGTTGCCGTTCAAATCCACAAAACCTCCGGCCTCGCTGGTGCCCATTGCGATGCCGAGAATCCCGGTGTCTTTCAGCTCCATCATTCCGGCCAGCGCGGCCACATCTCCGTCGTTGCAGACTGAAACTTTTGCGCCGAACTCTTGCGCGGCGCGAATATAGATGTCCTTAACCTCGCGATCGAAAACGTCCTGCGGAACCTTGATAAACAGAGAGGCTTTCATGCAGCGGTTCTCCACGAACACGCCGGCGGAGGATACGCCGATTGCGTCCACGCGCGGCATGTGCTTGGCCGCCTCGCGAAAAGCCGCCATTATGCCGCTGTAGTGGTAGCTCGGGTTCGCCTGCGTCTTGGGGTGCCAGACGGTTTCTTCGGAAAAGACAGCTTCGCCGTCGATGACGGCGGAAACTTTGCGATCCGAACCTCCCGCGTCAAAGCCGATGCGGCAGCCCGCGAGGTTCCCTCCGAGCTTTTGGCCCTCGTCGTTTTCTTGCGGAATTTTTTCCAGGGGCGCGGAGGATACCGTAAATTCGCGCTCATAGATATCCTTCATCATGCCGCTGTCGAACGCTCTTGTTCCCCCGTCGGCATAAGCCTCTTTGAGCCGCGCCGCCATACCGCCCGCGCCGTAGATCGTGAGCTTGTGGCCGCCCTTCATGTAGAGCAAAAATTTCACGATCCGCTCAAGGTAGAAATAGTCCGTCGCCGCCATTTCTTGCGTTCCGTGCAGCTTGAAGCGGTATACGCAGAGTCTTCCGTTTTCGCGTTCCAGGGATAGGGCGGCGTCCCGTCCCGTTTGCGCGCTTTCTTCGAACGCGGCCAAAAACGCCTCCATAGGCGCGAACGATGGGTCAAGTTCCGGTGCGTGCCTGACATTAAATTCAATACCTGATATTTTCATGGCGATATTCCTTTCCGTAAGGCGCAAAAAATTACAAAATTTGGACGCGCCTTCACTTTATATTTATGATAGTGTAGACTGTATGATGTGCTCTTTCAAGATCGACAGGGGGTAATTAAAATGAGAATCGGTGTAGATATTGGAGGACATACGCTCGTTACGGCTCTTGTGTCCGAGCCCAAAGCGGGTGAACTGCCAAGGATTGAAAAAATCGACACGGCCGTCACCCCTTTGAATCGCGGCTCGATTGAAATAATGAACGCCATTGCCGACGCTGTCCTCTGTCTTGCGGGCGCGTCAAAAATATCGTCGATCGGTATCGGCGTTCCGGGAATGCTTGACGCGGAAAGACGGCGTTCGTACAGGCTCCCGAACTTTTCCGAATGTTGGGACGGACTGGACGTTCACGCCGCGCTTAGCGAGGCGCTTACGCGACATAACCTTACGGCGGGCAGTATCAATATCGAGAACGACGCCAACTGCTACGCGCTGGGCGAGGGGTTTGCAGGCGAGGCTGTGGGCGTATCGAATTACGTCACGTTCACGCTCGGTACGGGGATAGGGTGCGGAATCGTATCAGGCGGAAGATTGATCACGGGAAGTCACGGAATGGCAGGCGAGGGGGGCCATCTGGTAGTGCAGGGAGATTCGCCTTGCCGCTGCGGGGGCAAGGGTCACGCGGAAACCGTGGCTGCGGCGGACGGCACGGAAGTCCGCGCGATAGCGAAGGGGCTGCCCATGGATTTCGAGGAATTGTGGGTGATGCGCGGTTCGCCCGACGCCGACGAAGTCATTGACGCCACGCTGGACGCCATGGCGCGCATCATCGCGTCGACCTGCCATATGCTTGATCCGGAGGTCGTGATAATAGGCGGGGGCATGAGCAAGGCGGAAGGTATCATGGAAGCCCTCACCGAAATGACGATACCCTATCTGTCAAACCCGATGAAAAAATTATTGAATCTTCGAAGGTCGAAGCTGGGAAACAGAGCGCCTCTGTTTGGGGCGGCCGCTCTTGCCTCAATGCGCGCATTGATGTGAAATTGGAATTACGGAGAAAAATCGGGGCTTCGGATAATTCCGATCACCGACGTTACGATTAAAAACGAGGCTATGATCGTGTAAATCGTTACCGGCTCACCGACAAGCGTCGCGCCCAGTATAACGGCCACGATTGGGTTCACGAACGCGTGAGTTACAACCCGGGCCGTCGGCTCGCAGCGCAACAGCGTCATATAGGCGGAGTACGCGATTATTGAACCGAACGCGATGAGATACAGTATAGCCAGCCACGACTCGGAAGATATTTCCCGCAAACGCGAAAAATCTCCCATGTATATGGATATTGTCATGAGTACGCCGCCTCCGCATGTCATTTGCAAACCCGCGGCCATGGCCGGATTGCTGTGAGATTTGCGCGACTTCGACGCTAGAAGCGTCCCGTATACCCACGAGAATCCGGTGAGCAAAACGGCTGCCGCCGCGAGAATGTATTTCGGCGCGATTGGGCCGCCCGGTCCGGCATTGCCCTCACTCATCACAAGCACCACGCAGCCTGTGATGCCGGCTCCCAATGAGAGCAGGACCCGTCTTGACGGCTTGGGTCCGGAAAAAAACAGCCAATCTACCATTATGAACCAGGCGGGATCGAGGGATATTATCAACGCGGCGGTCGAACTGGGCAATATTGTCCCCGCCCACGATAGAAGTGTATACGACACGGAAAACGCCAGAATACCGCTTTTGAACGCTGTGACAATATTTTCGCGCTTCGGCCTCTCCGCGCCTTTTGACGCGGCGACCGCCGCGAGTATCAGCCCGGCCGTCAAAAACCTCAGGCCGCTCGCGAAAAAAATCGGGGCCGACCTTATCGAAATGCTTAAAGCGAGGTAAGTCGACCCCCATATTAGATATATCGCCAAGTAACACGCAACGATCGTTGCGCGGCTGGTTTTAGTCGCTGTCATCTTAACCCATGGACAGCAAGTCGGGCGCTTCCCTGGTATTATCCATAGAGCGTTTAATAAAAAGACGCTCGGCGAAGAGATCAAGGACCCGCTGTTCGCCGTTCTCTTTAAGCGTAACCTTCGGTTGCAGCAGATTGCCCATCGTAATGGCCGCCACGGTAGCTATTCTGCCGTCCGATAGCTCGACTATCGTACCGGGCGGGTAAACTCCCATGCCTGCGATGAATATCTGACATATATCAGGGTCGAAATGCGTTTCGTTGGCGGACATAATGAAGTGGAAGGACATTTTGCTGGAAACGGCGTCCCTGTACACTCTGGTTGAGGTCATCGCGTCGAATGTGTCGGCTACCGACAGGATGCGGCCAAGGATTGGAATTTGCCTGCCGACTAGCCCGCGATCGTAACCGGAACCGTCGTACTTCTCGTGGTGCGCGGCTATTCCATCAAGAATATCCTTGTCGTTAATGCCGGAAGTTTTGCAGATTGTTACGCTCTCCTTAACGTGATTCCTCATGACGGCGGTTTCTTCCGGCGTGAGTTCCTCTTTTTTATCCAATATCTCCCTCGGTATGTTGGTCATGCCAATATCGAACAGCAAGCCCGCAAGCACCGCTTTCTCGATCAGATCATTTGAGATTTTGCCCGATTCAGCCAGTTTTTTCGTGATATACCCGGCAAGCATCGAAACGTTCAGCGCATGGTCCCTTGCGTAAGTGTCCTGTGAGCCGGAAACCATGGATAAGGCAATCTGCGAGGTTTTATGCACCTCTTTGGATAAGTCGTTTCCTATATCGTGCATTACGTCGGCGGAAATGTTGAATTTACTGTCGATGCTCGCCTGTTCGAATATATTGTCTATGACGTTTTGCGCCTGCCTGGTTACTTCATTGTCGACTACGGTGACGGTCGGGTCTATCTCATGAAGGCGCGCCATCATCTCCTCGTTGTCTATTTCCTGAGGTATCGCTATCTCTACTTTTCTGATGCCCATTCTGTCAAGGGTGTCGATCAGCCTGTTGGGCTTTTCAAGACCTTCGGCAAGACGCCCTATCGGAACTCTGCATGGAATCATAACGGATGTTCCCGTGTTCGACATTATGTCATGCACAAGGTATGCGTCGGGATTATCGAGCAAATTTTCAATATCGATCCTCATTTTGTATGAAGAACTGATTTTCACTTTATTTCCCTCCCGGCGTTTATTTTTGCGGCTTATATTTGCGTTTTTATTTTTGTCCTCATATAGTAGTATATCGTAATTCCTAATCCGGTTCTACAGTTCTCAAGAACCTTTATGAATCGCGGCGAAAATATCGTATCAAATACGGCGCGCGACATCAGAAGCGGATAGTTGTATAATCGCTCAGAAAACGTCGTTGCGGGAAAGGACGAGAAAAGAAAGCGATGGATAACAGGCCTGTCGGCGTAGCGCTGGAGCTTATAAAGATATACGGTTATTCGCTTCTTGAGGACCCGGACCGTTTGGCCCAGCTTCTGGAGGACAGGTGCGCCGACTCGCGGAGGGAGATATTTTTGATCTCGTTCGCGCTGCGCGAGCTTCTGAAGGACGGGACGCTGCCGGGTCCCGAAGTATTCGCCGCCGGCACCGAGGATATGGAGGCGAGGTTGCGCGAGAATCTCGGATTCTCAAAGGCTTCCGCACAGTGGGTGACGGAGGCGATATATGAGATCATTTCCGCCGGAGAGGAAGCGGGGGAGGCGGATTCCCGCATAGAGGCGCACAGGGGATTTTTGAATAACATAGGTTACAGGATGGCAAAACGGCCGAGGACGATACTTGTTCGGAAAAAAGCGCTGCGTAACGGCCTGCTCCTGCTGGGCATAATCGCGCTGTTCCTCGGCCTTTTTGTAAGGATAACCGGATCGCGGTACATGGTTACCGAGGAACACGGGATATTGTTTCTGGCTCATTTGTCAGGGCCGGACGCCGCTTACGGGCATGTGAGGCTCAAGGCGGCGCAGCTTGCGGCGGACCAGATCAACGCGGTGGGGGGGGTAAAGGGGCGATTGATGAGGATCAGAGCCCACGATATCCCTCAGTCGCCGGAAGAGTCCGTTCACACGGTCGGAGAGCTGATGCGCGATAAGAGCAACGTCGTCGCGGTATCGGTGTGCGGCGACGAGGTGAACGCCGCGATATCGACGGTCGCGGATTTTCGCGAGATGCCGCTGGTCGTGGCGGAGTCGTCCGGCATGGCGGTGACTATGATGACCCCTGACAGGCCGAAGCTCTATCCGTTCAGAATGAATTACGACAACATGTACAAAGGATACATAGCCGCGTATTTTCTGACGCACGGGCTAAAGAGGACAAGGCCCGCTCTCATTCGCGAGGCTTACGACACGGACTCATACGAAATGAGCGAAGGATTCATCGCCGCGCTGGAAAACTTCGGAGGAATCGTGGCGTGCGAGTCGGTATGCACGAGGACGGGAGGCGTTGACAGGGCTTCCGTGGAGGAGATACTTATCTCGGGGGCGGACTCGGTCGTCTTCCTTAACGACACGACGGAAATAATAGCAGGCGCTTTGAACTCCCTGCGGAGATTCGGCTATGAAGGCGTCGTTGTCGGTATGTCGTTCGAAGAGCCGCAGGGCGCGGCCGGGGGAACGCCGTTTGAAAACACATGGTGGATAGTGCCGGCCCATCCCGACGATCCGCAGCTTCAATCATTCCAGTCCGCGTATCGCGATAAATATAACGAAAGTATTTTCGTGAATGATTTCGCCGGAACGCTGTTCGCCTACGACGCAATTTACTGGGTGAGGGACGCTCTCTCACGCGCTTCGGGTTTTCAGGGCGAGGCGATGCGCCACGCCTTCATGTCAACGAGAAATCTGGCACTGGCTCACGCGACGCTCACTATCGATCCGCGAACACATGGCCCCTGGAACAAGGCTTCCGCCCTGCTCTACAGATCCGACGAGGAGGCGAAATTCCAACGCCGTTTCAGGCCTCCGCCATAATGCCTCAATTTCAAATCAATATCGCTGATAATGCCCAAAAATATATTTTTTTCTTTCAAACTTTCACTTTTGATGTTATTATTTAGTTGGGTAAATTCGCGTCGATGTTTTTATTATTCTTTACGACGGCATTGATGCATTTATTTTTTGACAAATAAACCGAACCGGAAGCAGGAGGTAAACCGATGAGGCTTCTAACCCGTTCAGATTATGATGGATTGATGTGCGCGGTTCTGCTAAAAGAATTGAATATGTATGACGAAATTAAATTCGTGCATCCGAAGGACATTCAGGATAATCTGATCGAGGTGAATGATCAGGATATACTTGTGAATATCCCCTATGTTTCGGGATGCGGCATTTGGTTCGACCATCACACAAGCGAACAGGAACGCGGCATGGCGGATGGAGTTAATTTCAAGGGCGCGAGCTGGCCGGCCCCAAGCTGCGCGAGGGTTATATACGAATATTACGGCGGCGACGAGAAGCTGGGAAAATTCAATGAAATGCTGGAAGCGGCCGACAAGGCTGACTCGGCGCAATTCACGAGGGACGAGATATTGAACCCGGCGAGATGGGTAATGCTTTCCTTTATGATGGATCCCCGCACCGGCCTCGGGCGTTACCGCGACTACCGCATTTCGAACTATCAGCTCATGATGATGCTGATTGACGAGCTGAGGATCAAGAGCGTGGATGAAATACTTGCCCTTGAGGATATGCAGGAGCGAGTCCGCCGCTACGAGGAACACAAGCCCCACTTCCTACAGATGATGTTCGAGTACTCCACGGCGGAGGGCGACGTCATCGTGACCGACCTGCGCGACGTGCCGGAAACCTACGTCGGCAACAGGCACGTCATATACGCGCTGTACCCGTACCAGAACATAAGCATAAGGGTATTCGACGGCAAGGATAAGGAATTTTGCGTGTTCTCCGTGGGTTACAGCATACTGAACAGAACGTCCACTGTCGACGTCGGCTCGCTGATGCTCAAGTACGGCGGCGGCGGCCATAAGGCCGTCGGCACTTGCCAGGTTCCCTATGCCGAAGCGGAACGCGTTTTAAGCGAAATGCTGCGCTTTATTAACGTGGAACACAAGTCGGCGTCAAAAAAATCACCGAGCGAATGAATACTAAGACCCCCGTCGGAAAGACGGGGGATTTTTTTGTAAAAGCCGTTATCGACGTTGGCACTAACTCGGTAAAACTTCTCGTCGCAAAATTCGGAAACAACCATGCGGGTTCCGATATGGAAACGCTGGCCGATATCGTCGTGGTATCCAGGCTGGGAGGCGGCTCCGCTGATAACGGCGTTCTCTCGCGCGAGGCCATGGAGCGAACGGCCGCCGTGATAAGCGATTTGCGCGCCGAAGCGCGTAAGCTTGGAGCGGATAACATTACGGCGGTTGGCACTCACGCTCTCAGGACGGCGTCAAACGCCGGCGATTTCATCAGCATGGCCGAGAATGCCTGCGGAGTGAGCGTCAGGGTCATCTCGGAAGAAGAAGAGGCTGAACTGTCGTTCGAGGCCGCAATATCGTGTGTCGGCGACAATTTCGGCGGGGAAATACTGGTTTTAGACGTGGGCGGGGGGAGCAGCGAAATTGTTATGGGACGCGGCGGCGCGATCATGTGCCGCAGAAGCGTTCCGGTTGGGGCGTTGTCGCTCTTTAAAAAAATATTCGTCACACGGGATGGCGTTATCTCTGATAACCTGCTGAATGAAGCCGGGCGTCATGTAAACGCGGCGTTCAATGAATCATTTATCCCGCGCGATTTTGATTTCCGGAATGTATCGTCATGCGCGGGAATCGGAGGGACAATAACTACGCTTGCCGCGGTGAGCGCCGCGCGGAGCGGCGAAGCGCGCGTCGGAGGTATGGAGCTTGACATATCGGAGATCGAGCGTCAAATTATCATGTACGCTTCGACGGATATGGAAACGAGAAAGAAAATCCCCGGCCTTCCCGCCGATAGAGCCGATATAATTCTGCCGGGCGCCTGCATAGTGAAATCGTTTATGAGAATGTCAAGCCTGGATAAAATCATCGCCTGCGACCGGGGACTGCGGCACGGGGTCATGCTGCGGGCGTGACGGTCCTGTCTATTTATCTTTTCCCATCATTTTTTCGAGCGCGGTAATCCTGTCTTCTATCTTCGGATGAGTCGAGTACAGCTTGTTCTCTAAATTCAAGATGCTCATAGGACAGTTTTTGGCCGGACTGGCGATACACATGTTGCCGACGAGGGGATTCGCGTCAAGTACCTCGACTCTTGGATCAACGGCAATTTTCGTTAACGCCCGCGCGAGCGCCTCCGGGTCACGGCATATCTTCACAGCTGTGGCGTCCGCCTGGTATTCGCGGCGGCGCGAAAGCGCGAAATGTAAAATCGGCGCAACCAAATAACCGAACACAAGGCAGATGATACCGACAGCGAGGATAATCAGAGCGCCGTTTCCGCCCTTTCCGCTTTTTTTGCCGCGGCTGCCGCGCGCGCTTGCGCGAAGCGCCGAGCGAAACAGCAGCTCGCCGAAAAAGGTAAAGCAGCCTATTCCGGCGATGGTAATCGTCATCAGGCGCGTGTCGCGGTTGCCGATGTGGGCGAGTTCGTGAGCTATCACCGCCTGTAGTTCGGCTTTTTCCAGATTTTTGACTATGCCGTGTGTGAGAGCTATGGAAGCTGCCTCGGGATTGCGTCCGGTCGCAAAGGCGTTCATCGATTCGTCGTCGATGAGGTACAGTTCGGGCATCGGAAGTCCGGCCATTATAGCGGTGTTTCCCACCAGACGGTAAAGATCGCGGTTTTCGTCGAACGTGACCTTACGGGCGCGCGCGATGCTGAGTATGACGTCGCCTCCCATGCAGTAAGAAAACACAATCCATATAAACGCAACCAAAAACATCCAGGGAATGACCGACAATGTTAAATCCAAGGCCGTGCCGATGACTGAACCCTGCGATGAATCGGAGAGGAGGCCAAGCAAACAGAGAGATAAAAAGACCAGTCCGAACAGCGCAATGGGAAACAGGCACAGGATCATTATAGTCCTGCGATTATTGGCCGCAATGTGATCGTATACGTTCACGGCGTATGTCCCGGAGAGCTAATTAAATTTAACCTGAACCGGCTTGTAAACGTCCGCCTTTTCACCTTCGTCGAGTTCGAAAAACGCAAGTTTACGGAAATTGAACATATTCGCAACCACCATGCTCGGAAAAGTTTCAGTGCGGTTATTGAAAGTTAAAACAACCGAATTGTAGAAGCGGCGCGAGGCCTGAATCTTATCCTCCGTGTCCGTGATTTCTTTCTGAAGCTCGACGAAGTTTTGGTTGGCTTTGAGGTCCGGGTAAGACTCCGACAACGCGAAAATGGATTTAAGCGACTGAGTGAGCGCGTTTTCCGCCGCCGTGTGATTTTCGGGTCCGCCGGTCTGGCTAATCGCCGCGTTTCTTGCCGCAATCACTTTTTCAAGAGTCGAGCTTTCGTGCGCGGCGTATCCTTTTACCGTTTCAACCAGATTCGGAATGAGGTCATAACGTCTTTTCAAATGAGTTTCGATATCGCTCCAGGCCTCGGTGGTTTGATTGCGTCCGCGTACCAGAGAGTTGAAAGCCGTTACGCCGTATAAAAGGATCAGCGCAATTAGAATCAAAACAACCCACAAAGAACTTAACATCACGAAATCCTCCTTATTAAATATTCACTGAATTATACCAATTACAGCGAAGATTGGAGCGCGGCGAAGCGCCTATCGGGAGAATTTCGCTATCGCTTCTTTTACTTTGTCCGCCGCGTAGGCGACGCCGTCGTCGGATAGGCCCGCGTACATGGGCAGCGACATTGCCCGCGCGGAGTACGCCTCCGTTACGGGGCAGTCGCCCTCCTTCGTGCCGAAGTTCCGTCTGTAGAACGAATGAAGATGCAGGGGGACGTAGTGGAGTTGCACGCCTATGCCGGATTCGCGCAGAAATTCGAATACCGCGCGGCGGATGGCCGCGTTCACCTGAATGACGAACAGGTGGTAAGAGTGTCCTGGGCAGTCGGGCGGCAGGGTCACTCCCGGCTCGTCCGCGAACAGTTTTCTGTAGAGCGACGCTATCTCGCGGCGGCGCGCAACAAACAAATCCAGCCGCTTCATCTGGCTTGTGCCAAGCGCGCAGCAGATATCCGGCAGACGGTAGTTGTACCCCAGGCCTATCATGTCGTTGTCCCACGGGCCGTCGTACTCCCTGCCGATCTTCATCGGCTGCCGCGCGATGCCGTGGTTGCGGAACATTCGCAGCCGCGTCGCGTATTCGTCGGAATCGGTCAGGACCATGCCGCCCTCCGCCGTCGTAATGTGCTTGACAGGATGGAAGCTCAGTTCCGTCATGTCCGCCTCCGAGCCGACCATGCGATCAGCCCGCGACGCGCCGAGCGCGTGCGCCCCGTCCTCTATCAGCGCCGCGCCGCACTTTCGCGACAGCTGCCTGAAAGCCTCGATGTCTGCCGGATAACCGGCGAAACTGACGGGAGCTATGACGCGTACTCTTGACTTTGCCGAAGCTATGGCCGCTTCCGCGGACTCGGAAGACATGCAAAGCGTGTCGGGCGATATGTCCGCGAATATCGGGCGGCCGCCGCAGAATATTGCCGAGTTGCCTGTCGCCGCGAAGGTAAGCGAGGGCACGAGAACCAGATCGCCGGGAGCGACGCCCGCCGCGTGCATCGCTCCGTGCAGCGCGGCGGTACCGTTACAATATGCCACGGCATGACGCGCTCCAATGTAATCGGCGACCGTATTCTCGAACTCGTCCACCGCCGGCCCCGTCGTCAGCCATTCGCTTTTCAGCGCGGCAATGACGGCCTTCACATCGTCCTCGTCTATACTCTGATGCCCGTACGGATATTTTATTTCACTCATTACTCTGCCTCCGGCAAGTTCATGCGGAATATCCCGGCCATCTCGTCACAGCCGTTCGGGAATTGCGCCGGCGGTTTTTAGTTTATTAGTAGTCTGCCCCGCGCGCTTCGCGGTTACGCGCCGACCTTTACGGGAATGCCGCCCTTTTTGCAGCTCTCTCCGGCCGCTATGGCGATCAGAATGGGCTGCATACCGTCGAAAGCGCCCACCGGCGTATCCGTGTCATTCATGCACGCGTCCGCGAAATCTTTCGCCTCTTGAATGAACGCGTCATTGTACCGTTCGAGGAAAAAATACAGAGGCTTTTCCTTGTACACGCCTTGCTCGGTATAGTGCGTGGTGTTGTTTGCCGTTTCATTATCAGCCTGGATGCAGCCCTTGCTGCCGAATACCTCGACACGCTGGTCGTAACCATACACCGCCTGGCGGCTGTTGTCGATCACACCCAGCGCTCCGTTGGCAAACCGCAAAGTGATCACGCATGTGTCAACATCGCCTTCTTTGGCTATGTCAGGATTCACCAGGCACGCGCCAAAGGCCGACACTTCTTCGACCTCGCTGCCCGACAGGTAACGCGCCATATCGAAATCATGTATCGTCATGTCCAAAAAGATGCCGCCTGATACCCGCACATAACTCAGCGGCGGCGCGGAGGGATCGCGGCTGGTGATCTTGACCATATGCACATCGCCAACGCCGCCGCTTTGCACGACTTCGCGCACATGCATAAAGTTACGGTCAAAACGGCGGTTGAAGCCCACTTGATACTTGACTCCCGCCTTCTTTGCTTCTGCCAGCACTTCCTTAATCTTGTCCAGGTTGGAATCAATGGGTTTCTCGCAAAAGATGTGCTTGCCTGCTTTGGCGGCCTCGATGGAGATGGGGGAGTGAGTGTCGGTGCTGGAACAGATGAATATAGCGTCAATTGTGGGGTCCGCAAGAATTTCTTTATGGTCCTGATAATATTTTTCGACGTTCAACTGCTCTGCCAGCGTCTTGGCGGCGTCCAAACACACGTCCGAGATCGCCGCGACCTCTGCGTTGGGGACATGATTAACCAGGTTATGGGCGTGCAGCTTCCCTATACGGCCCGCGCCAATGACGCCGATGCGGAGTTTCTTGTTCATGGATTGTGGCCTCCTCAAAATGATTTTCTGTACGAAAAATCACGCAACTTAATATTTCCTCGCGTCTTTCAGATGCTCCGTCAGGTCTTCGTGCGCCTTACGGTTCTCCCCGGTCCCGCCGACCTCCGGCGAACCCACGCGCCACCAGCTGTCATATCCGTCCGTCATGGACTTCGGCAGCACTTTGATGTCAAACAGAACGGGCCTGTCTTTCACTTTTTTTGCGTCCTCAAACGCCTCTATCAGCTCAGTCATGGTGCGAATCGTATATGCCGCGCAGCCATAGCCCTCGGCGATTTTCGCGTAGTCGACGCAGATGAAGTCGCCCTCATGTCTGCCCGGTTCGCTGCGGTAGCGCAGTTCTGTGCATAGCGTGCGGTTGCCTTGGCCTACCTGCAAGTTGTTTATGCAGCCGTAGGACGCGTTGTCGAACAGAACCACGTGTATCTTAATGCGCTCCTGCACCGCCGTCAGCAGTTCCGAATGCAGCATTACGAAGCTGCCGTCTCCCACCATCGCGTACACGTCGCGATCGCCTGCCGCCAGTTTCACGCCCAGCGCGCCGCATATCTCATAACCCATGCACGAATAACCGTATTCCATGTTGTACGTGTCCTGGGCTTTAGGACGCCACATACGCTGCATACAGCCGGGCAGCGAGCCGCTGGAGCCGACGACCACCGCGTCCTCGGCAATGATGCGGTTCACCGCGCCCAGCACCTCGGTCTGGGTCAGCGCCGCGTTCAGATCATCCGCGAACTTATGCGCGGATCTGGCGTTGGCGTCGTTCACTTCCGGCACGAAGTTTCCGCCGGAAAATCGCAGGTTGTCCAGCCTGTTTAGTTCTTCATTCCACGCGGCCTTTACTTTGGTGATCTCATCGGTATATGCGGTCTGATACCCATCAAGCGCCCGCGCAAGTTTCGGCAGCGCGGCCTTCGCGTCGGCAATGACTGGGATAGCGTCCATTTTGAGCGCCTGAAACGCGGACACGTTAATGTTGATGAATTTGGCGTCCTCCCGGAACAGCCACTTGCTGGAAGTTGTGAAGTCTGTATAGCGTGTGCCCACGCCGATAACGAGGTCGGCCTCCCCGGCGATACTGTTAGCCATTTGGCAGCCCGTCACGCCAATGCCGCCCAGATTAAGCAGGTGATCCCACACTACAGCGGATTTGCCCGCCTGGGTTTCGCCAAAGGGTATGCCGAAAAGTTCGGCAAACTCGCGGAACTCGGTGTGCGCCTCGCTATAGCGCACGCCGCCGCCGCAAATCATAATGGGTTTCTTCGAGGCGCGAATGGCCGCCGCCGCTTCCGTGATGGCCTCGTCCGTGGCGGGGCGGCGCTCGATGCGCCATATGCGCTTCACGAAAAAAGACTCCGGATAATCGTACGCCTCGCCCTCAACATCTTGAGGCATGGCAACGCACACAGCTCCTGTGCCGTCCGGGTCGGTCAGCACGCGGAACGCGCCTAGCATGGCGCTCATCAGCTGGTCGGGCCTTGACACGCGGTCGAAGTAGCGGCAGACAGCCTTGAAAGCGTCATTGGTGGTGATACCCAAATCGTGGGGCTGTTCGATTTGTTGCAGCACCGGATCCGGCTGGCGGCATGCATATGTGTCGCCCGGCAGCAGCAGCACAGGTATATTGTTGGCGGTGGCCGTTGCGGCGGCGGTGACCATGTTCGCCGAGCCGGGACCTATGGACGAAGTCGCGGCCATTATCTGCTTGCGCTTCATCTGCTTGGCGAAGGCTACGGCCACGTGGGCCTGCCCTTGCTCATTTTTCCCCTGGTAAATTTCAAGACTCTTGGCCTCCTGAATCAATGCCTGCCCCAGCCCAACCACGTTTCCGTGACCGGGCAAGATGCATATGCCCCTCACGAACCGGTGGCGCTGATCGTCGTAAGCTACGTACTGGTTTTCCAGAAACCGCACAAGGGCTTGGGTCATGGTTAGACGGATGGTTTTCATGGGATCACTCCTCAATGATTTTGAGCTTATAGCCCTGTCTTCTCGCGAATGTATTTCCTGGCTTTCATGGCATACTCCAGCGGGTCAGCCTTTGCCGGGTCCTGCTCTGCCTCGACTAATAGCCAGCCCTGGTAACCCGCCTGATCCAGAAGTTCTAAAATCGGGCCGAACTCCACGCAACCGTCGCCGGGCACAGTGAACGCGCCCTCGCGCACGGCCCGAAGGAACGACCAGCCCTCAGGCTGGACGCGGTCCACCACGGCGCGGCGCATGTCTTTAAGATGCACATGGCCCACGCGGTTTACGTGTTCCTTTAGTACCGCCAGCGGGTCTGCGCCGGCAAATGTAAAGTGGCCGGTATCGTAACACAGATGCACGTGCGCCGGGTCCGTTTCACGCAGCATCCGAACCGTTTCGTCAGCGGTCTGCACCACCGTGCCCATGTGATGATGGAAACACATTTTGAATCCTCGTTCCGACGCCAGCTTTCCGAGCCTGTTCAGTCCGGCGGTGAACCGCGCCCACTCGGCCTCGTTCATGACGCGGCGCGCGCCGCCCAGCACGGGCGTGTCCATCTGGCCTTGAATGGAATGGCTCTGTTCGGAAACATTTATCCGATTCGCGCCTACCGCGGCGAGGAAATCGAGTTCCTTGACAAACTCGGCTTCCACTTCCTCGATGGGTTTTGTCAAGATGAACGAGCTGAACCAGCGCGACGCGATGCGCATTCCGCGCAGATCCAGCGCCGCCTTTAGGTCTTTGGCGGCCGCGGGGTACTTGTTGCCGATTTCGCAGCCCGAAAAACCCGCGAGCGCCATCTCGGACACGATCTGTTCGAACGTACACCCGCCGCCCAACTCCGGCATGTCGTCGTTACACCAGCCGATCGGCGCGATGCCGATGGATACTTTGGTTTTATCAAACATGTTTACCCTCCTTATTGTGTCGCAAGCTTGCGGGCACGCGCTTCGATTTTTCCGCGGGTGACGTCGATGGTCACAGCCAGGATGATTACCGCGCCGATGACGATATATTGGATATCGTTGCCCGCGCTGAACAGGTTCAGGCCGTTGCGGATGGCGGAAATCAATAACGCGCCCAGCAATGTTCCCCAGATGGTGCCCTTGCCGCCTCTGAACGATGCGCCTCCGATGATGCAGGCCGCGATGGCGTCCGTGTCGTAGGTTGCGGCGGAAGCGGTGTTCGCCGTGTTCAGGCGGCCGGCCAGTACCACGCCCGCAATGCCGCACATGAAGCCCGAGATGCTGTACACGATGGTCAGTACGTCCTTCGACCTGATACCGGACATTCGCGCCGCCTCAGGGTTTCCGCCGACGCAATAGATCTGACGGCCGAGCGCGGAGTGGTTCAGGAACACGTGGAACACAATATATACCAGAATGACCAGGATGAAACTGACCGGGAATCCGAAATCAAATATTGTTTTCCTTCCTATCCAGAGTACAGTGTCGATGCCCTTGTTTGAAAAGCCGATGGTCTGCGAGTTGGTGATCAGCAACGCGACGCCCCATAACACAAATTTCATGCCCAATGTGGATACAAACGGGTGAGGCAGGTCCAGTCTGGTTAAAAGCGTGCCGTTGATGAATCCCGCAAAAGTCGAGGCAACAATAGCGCAGCAAATCAGGATCACCGGGTTGGTAACGCCGAACCGCTGCATCAGTACCGCGATCACGCAGGTCGACAGGATCGTGTTGTACCCGACCGACAGATCGATGCCCGCCGTGATCAGCGCGAGCAGCATGCCTGACGCAATCAGGCAGTTGATGCTCGTCTGTCTCAGTATGTTCATCTGGTTTGCAACACGCAGAAACTTCCCCGGCAGTACGATGGAAAATATCACATAAAGGATCACCAGCACCAACAGTGGTCCCAACCTCGTCAAAATATCACCCAGACTTGTTTTCTTCATGCGACCTGTCCTCCCCATGCGGCTTTCATGATGTCCTCCTGGTTGAAGTGCTTGCTGTCCCTGTCGATGGTCGCCATCACGCGGCCCTCGCGCATGACTACCACCCGGTCCGCCATGCCCAGCACTTCCGGCAGTTCAGAGCTGACCATGATTACACACTTGCCCTGTGCGGCAATCTCATTCATGATGTTGTATACCTCAATCTTCGCGCCCACGTCGATGCCGCGTGTAGGCTCGTCAAAGATGTATATGTCGGTATGACAGTTGATCCACTTGCCGATAACAACTTTTTGCTGATTTCCGCCGGAGAGCTGCCCAACGATCTCGCCCGCCGTCGGCGTTTTTATGCGCAGCGTTTTGATTAGTCCGTCGCTGTTTTCGTCAATCTTCTTCCAGTCGAGTAACGGGCCATTTTGGAAGCGTTTCATGTTTGCGAGGATCAGATTCGTCTTCACTGCTTGGGAAAGCACCAGCCCCTGCCCCTTGCGGTCTTCGGTCAGAAAAGCGATGCCGGATCTTATTGCGCTGCCGGGATTTTTGAGATTCACCTTCTTACCATGAATGTAGATATCTCCGCCATCGACCTTATCCGCGCCGAACACCGCGCGCATGGTTTCTGTCCGGCCCGCTCCCACAAGTCCCGCAAACGCCAAAATCTCGCCGCCATATGCTTCGAAGCTTACGTCCTTCACTGAACCGGTGACGTTGAGATGCTCAACCTTCAGAATACAATCGCCCTTATTACCGGGAACGTAGGGGAACAGGTTATCCAGCGTGCGCCCCACCATCGCCTGAATCAACCGTTCGTTGGTCATCACGGACATGTCTTCGGTCAGAATGTGTTCTCCATCCCGCATGACTGTCACCCGATCGCACAGGTCGAACAGCTCTTCCAGTTTATGCGACACAAACAGAATTGAAATGCCCTGATCTTTCAGTTTACGCACGGTTGCCATAAGCTGCTTGACCTCCTGCTCGCCCAATGAGCTGGTCGGTTCGTCCATGATCAGCAGTTTAGCGTCCACTATGACAGCCTTGGAGATCTCGACCATCTGTTGAAGGCCAATACCAAGCTTGCCGCACTCCTGCCTGGTGTTGATATCCGGGTTGCCCAGCATAGCCAGGGCTTCGCTCGCTTCCTTGTGCATCCTCGGATAGTCCAGCAGCCCAAACCGGTTTTTTATCTTTCTACCCATGAACACATTGTCAACCACGGGAAGCATCGGCACAATATTCAGCTCCTGGTACACGCAGACAATGCCCGCATCGCGCGCATGCACCGGGTTCCTGAACGAAACCCTTTGGCCGTCGATGAAGATCTCGCCCTCCTCGGGCACGTGAACGCCTGTGAGTACCTTGATAAGCGTAGACTTGCCTGCGCCGTTCTCGCCAACCAGCCCGTGGATTTCGCCGGGCCTGATCCCGATATGCATGTTACGCATGGCGACTACGCCGGGGAATTTTTTTGTTACGTTTTTTATTTCCACCACATATTCAGAATTGATTTTCGATCACCTCTCCGACCTTATGGGATCGAGTATACCGGGCTGTCAATCAAACTTCGCTGTATACAGCCAGGTAAACTGCGGATCGTCTATCCGATCGACCCACGGATTACCGTCCAGATGACGGATCATCCAGCAGGTATACATCCTGTACCCCGGGGCGCACACCTGAGGATGCGTCATGCCGCCGGGAATAGCGGAGAAACTGCCGTGCGTGCTTTTGAACACTTCGTCGCCCACATAGCTTGCGCCGAACCCTTCCGGCCTGTCAAACAGGAAATAATATGTTTCCGGTTGAGGATGATGATGGGGAATGAATCCGGACCAATTCCCCCGGTCATTCATCACTTCCCCCAGCACCATATTGGAATAGGGAGCGCTGCGGTAGTCGAAGATGGTATTGACGGCGCGGTTGGCGGTATCGCCGAATTTTCCGCGGCAAACATCCAGCCAGGGGGCGTCATCGGGACCGTACAGCCTGCTCTGAAAGCTGCCGTCATTATGGGTGAATTGCACTAGAATCTCCGTGCCTTCCTGTTCACATTCCACCTGAACCTCTGCGCCTTGCGCCGCATGAAGCGCCCATGGGCCCTCTGTAAAGACGTCCTTGCGGGAAACGGTTTGCTGGTTTCCTTCCCACCTAAATGTAATAGTCCCGCATAGCAGCAAAATGGCCATTTCCTCGCCCGCCCGGTAAAGCGCGCGCTTTTCGGCGGACTGCATGCGGTGGATTCGGATATCCATCAGCATATCCCGGTAAGGCCCGTCATAGGTTGTCAGAATTTTCTCACCGTTTTGATCAAATCGCGGGTACCCAAATACCTTTTTTTCTTCCTTTTCTTTCATAATCTTCTCCCCAATATCATCTTGCATGATATGTTTACGATTTAAATGGTTTCGAGCTTCTTAAAATTACCAGCGATAATCAGATTCTAACAACTCTTTGTTCGGCTTGTCAAGAAAATAGTACATACGCTTCAAAGTGAGAGGTCGGACCGAATAGCCGCGGATCGACTAACGCCGCTTATGCTTTTCAAATAAAATGTTTACGTTTGACGCGCCATATTATGCGCATTTATGTATACTAAATGCGCATTTAATGAAATGTCATTAGTTGAAAATAGTATAAAATGAAAGAAATGAAGCAAGTAAAATCTAATTCTATATATGTCATTTATAGAGCATTACATACGATATAAACGGGTTTCAGTTATGTTCAATGAGTGTGACAGGATCGTGAAACACGCGATCTATATTATCTGAATAACTAATCATGTTGAACTGCGCGGTCATGTATATATGACCGGCATTCAAAATAAAACAATTGGAGGTTTGTATCCATGAAGAAGTTATTGTCCATTCTGCTGTCCCTGATGTTAGTAGTTTCCCTGTACTCTGCCGTGTTTGCGGAAGATTACACCATCGTTGTTAATCTGAAGACTTTGTCCTCCGAGTATTGGCAGGTTGTAAAGGGTGGGATCGACAAGGCGGCTGCGGAGCTTGGCTTTGCTATTGACGTTCAAGGCCCTGCCGCCGAAACAGAGATTGCCGAACAGGTTGCTCAGCTCGAAACACAGCTGGCCCAGAATCCAGACGCTATCGTTATTGCTCCATTGGATCAGGACGCTGTCATTGGCTCGATCACTGGCGCAAACTATCAGGGCATTGTCGTGTTTTGCGACACGGACGCCAATTATGCGGCTAAGACCGCGTTTGTCGGAACATCTAACGAATTGGCGGCTTTCTCCGGCGGTGAATACGGCGTCAAAATCAATGGCGCGAATACCAAGGCCCTGATCATTTACGGCCAGGAGGGCGACAACACTTCTAACTTGCGCCGTGCCGGATACAGGCGTGCTTTAGAAGCGATAGGCTTGCAGCCTGTGGCTGAGTTGTCGGGCAACAACACAACTGACGGTGGCCTGAAAGTCATGGAGGATCAGCTAATAGCCAATCCCGATATTAATTTGGTGCTGTGCCATAATGATGATACTGCCGTCGGCGCATTAACCGCCATCGAAGCCGCCGGCGCAACCGGTATCTCTATCATTGGCTTCAACGGCGACGCATTTGCCGTTGAGATCATTGCCAAAGGCGGCAGTTCCCTTGTGGGTACTATCGCCCAGCAGCCGGAACTCATGGGCTATCAGTCTATCATGGCGGCCGTTGCTGCGTTGAGAGGAGAAGACGTTCCTGTCGAGCAGCCCGTTGATACAGTTGTCATTGACGCTTCCAACGTAGCCCAGTTTATCAATTAAGCGACTGGAAATCATGATGCGCGTGGGCATCATGTAGGCATTGCTGACGAATGGCCCGGGGAATACGATTTCCGGGCCATTAATTTTAGCTAAAGAAGGTGGCCTCATGAATTCTAGAGAACGCATAATTGCTGCGATCAATCATAAACAGGTAGATCGTTGTCCGATTGATCTGGGCGGGTGTACGCAAACCGGAATCAATGCGAGTACGCTGTGGAAATTGAAGAAGGCGCTTGGTCTTGGCGACTCGGCGATCAAGATCGTCGAGCTAAGTCAGATGTTAGGCGAAGTGACTGAGGATGTGCGCAAGTGGTCACAGACCGACGTAGTCGGCCTGTTCAACCGAAACACATCATACGGTTACAAATATGAAAATTGGAAACCGTGGAACATGGATGACGGTACGCCGGTTTTGGTGCCGGGAGGTTTTGAATATGAGGTAGACAGCAAAGGTAACAAGAGGCTCTGTCCTCAGTCCGATCACTCTGCGCCTTACAGTGCCATAATGCCATCGGGCGGCAGTTTTTTTGACAACGTCGATCGTTGCGAGAGTTTCGATATGGACTTGGACGAAAGCGAGCTGACGCCTGTTGACGATTTCAAGGAAGATTTCAAGGTGATGGACGATCGTGACGCGGCTTACTACGAACACGAATCAAAGCGGCTGTTTGGGGAAACGGAATACGGTATTATCGGTGTACTCGGCGGCGGAGGCATTGGCGACGTGTTCGGTATCCCCGGCCCATCTCTGATACACCCTAAAGGCATTCGCCGTCTTGATGATTGGCTGATGGCGCACGAACTATTCCCGGACTACATCAGAGAAGTATTTCGTCTGCAGACTGACGTAATGTTGAAAAACCTGGAACTGTACAGACAGGCCGTCGATAATCGGATTCAGATAATTTGGATGTCCGGCACGGACTTCGGGACGCAACACAGCACCTTTCTTAAGAGGGAAACTTTCCAGCGACTATACATGCCATTCTATCGCGAGATGAACGATTGGGTCCATAAGCATACGAACTGGAAGACTTTCTACCACAGCTGCGGCGCGATCTATCCATTGCTTGATGACATTGCAGATATGGGTGTGGATATCATCAATCCCGTGCAGTGTTCTGCAATCGGCATGGCGCCGGAGCGACTAAAATCGGAATTTGGAGATCGATTGGTGTTCTGGGGTGGAGGCGTGGACACACAGGACATACTTCCTTTCGGTACACCGGACGAAGTCGAAGCTCAAGTTCACGATCGGCTCCGTACCTTGGGCGCGGGCGGAGGCTATGTGTTCAGTACAATCCACAACATTATGGCGCAAGTGCCGGTCGAAAACCTGATCCGCCTGTATGAAACCGTAGCGAAAGCGAGATAAAGAGAGCAACAGATTTCGAAATTATAAGCGCGTACTGCGAAAAGCAGAGGGACTCATCGCATTCTCAATGCGGAACGCTCGGGCAAAATGTGATGAGCCGTTAAAACCGCACATCTCAGCAATCTGTTCGATAGGCAACGATGTAGTGAGCAGTAACTGCTTGGATTTGCGCAGTCGAAAAGACAATAAATACTCGTGCGGCGTGCGGTTGGCAAATCTTTTGAAGCTGCGGATCAAATGCGATATGCTGAGGCCGCATAATGATGCCAGCCGTTCCAGATCAATGTTCGAATTATAATGATCATTTATGTAATTGATTGCAGGTTGCAGAATACCATCCATTCCGTTGACCTGTTCGTTTGGTACGGCTAGATGGCTGAGGATATTCTGTATGCCGACGGAGGCAAAATGTTCGTTGTAATGGTTGGATCTGGCGCTATCGATGATCGTGTCAAAACATTCTCGCAGAACAGGTACATAGCTGTCCGTGAATACTACGCCGGACTGATCATACAGCAACTTACCGTATTCAACGCTGCTGCACCCGTTGTAATGAATCCAAAGGAAGTCAAGGCTGCCGCCGCTGCAACAATACTTATGAGGGAAATGACAGTCAAGCAGCGCGATTTGGTTTTTTCCAACTGTCCAAATTTTATTGCGAGTTTCAATAGACAACGTCCCTTGACGCACAAAGAACAACAAATACAGATCCAGATAATCCCGCTCAATCATGTAGCGATCATCGCAAAAAAAATGGCCAAGACGCGTAACATAATACAGCGCGCGCTTCGCAAAATCAGATGAGTTCATGAAATCCATGAATGATTCTGACGAAACACCCGTATCCTCTATGTTTATGCGCATCTTTTCCACACTCCCCCGAGGCAATTGTGTACGTTACGATGAAACCGCTTCCGTTTTTCCTCTGATGTAAGGATTTGTGTAAAATGAATATAATAACTGCGCGAACATTACGCACCAAATCACCGGTTCACAGATTATCACGCCGAGGTAACCAAACGCAGGCACCAGAAAAAAAGCGAATACCACCTTGGCGGCGAGTTCGATAACGCTTGAAATAAGCGGGACGACTTTTTCCCCTATACCTTGGAGTGCGAAACGAAAATTCAAAAGCATACCGAGTACAAGATAAAACGGAGCGTTTATTCTTAAATACCGCGCGCCATTCTCAATAATAATGCTTTCGTTCGAACCGGAGAATAAACGCATCAGAAAAGGCGCGGCAAACATCAACACAGTTGATATTAACACTCCCCATATCACTGCAATGGTATTACCGTAACGCACGCCTTTTCGTATGCGGTCAAGCTGGTTCGCTCCCTTGTTCTGTGACACGAAAGTTGACAGAGCAATTGGTAACGTGGCAATCGGCAGCATACTAAAGCTGTTGAGTTTCCTTGCGGCCAAATGTCCTGCAATTACAAGATATCCCAAATTGTTTATTGCGCGTTGAAGCACTACAGATCCCAATGTCACGACCGACATCATAAAGCCCATCGAAAAACCTTGCGTCAAAAGCTCCTTGTACAACTCCGCGTTATAACTGAAATGTTCCTTGCAGGGTATAAGCATGGAGCAGCGTTTGAAGATGTATGCCAAACATAACAATGCCGAGATGCCTTGCGCCGCCACAGTTGCCGCCGCCGCACCGCGAACGCCCATATTGAACTGCGTTATAAACAGAATATCAAGTCCTATGTTAAGCAATGACGAAAAAAACAGGAATAAGAGCGGCATAGCGCTGTTGCCTGTGGCTCTCAGCAGTCCCGCGCATAGATTGTACGTAAAAAGTACTATTGCAAACGCGATCAGCATTGAGATATATGAATATGCCTCGTTTATTATATTTTCAGGTGTGTTGAGCAGTTTAAGAATCGGCATAATAAAAATACCGGCGATGACCGAAACGAAAATTGTCAGCAAACCACCCGACACGACTGCCCCTGCAACCGTACGTTTGAGAAAGTCTTGATTTCCCGCACCGTAAGCACGCGCCACGACGATACCGAAACCGCTTCCGCAGCCTATGGCAAAGCCGATTAACAGCTCGAATATCACTGCGCTTGCGCCAATTGCGGCGAGAGATGTTTCGCCCAGGAAATGCCCCACAATCACCATGTCGGCGGTATTATAGAGTTGCTGAAATATATTCGACAGAAATATCGGGACTGCGAAAACAAGCAGTGATTTCAGTATATTGCCTTGAAGCAAGTCACATTTAAAATTAACGATTGATATCACCAACGCTTTTTAAGATATTTTCTCAAACTTCACACAAGTAAAAAATTTGCGTTTGACGCGCCCACTGACACGCATTTATATTTTACTAAATAAGTATTTGATAAAAGATCGTAAACTGAAAATAATGTGTATAGTGTATAATGAAATAAGCGAATCAAGCAAACAAAATCTAATGCTATTAACTAAATATGTTGAATTGCGCTGTTGTGCATGCACGACCGGCATTCAAAATAAAACAACTGGAGGTTTGATCTATGAAGAAGTTATTGTCCATTCTACTGTCCATGCTGTTCGTCGTTTCTTTTTGTTCTGCCGTGTTTGCGGCGGACCACACCATCGTCGTCAACCTGAAAACTTTGTCCTCTGAGTATTGGCAGGTTGTGAAGAGCGGGATCGACAAGGCAGCCGAGGAGCTTGGCTTTGCTATCGACGTCCAGGGCGCCGCCGCCGAAACCGAGATCGCCGAACAGGTTGCTCAGCTCGAAACCCAGCTGGCCCAAAATCCCGACGCTATCATTATCGCCCCATTGGATCAGGACGCCGTCATTGGCGCAATCAATGCGGCAAACTACCAGGGCATTGTCGTGTTCTGCGACACTGACGCCAATTTTGCGGCTAAGACCGCGTTTGTCGGCACCTCTAACGAGTTGGCCGCTTTCTCCGGCGGTGAGTACGGCGTCAAAATCAATGGCGCGAATACCAAAGCCCTGATCATTTACGGTCAGGAGGGCGACAACACTTCCAACATGCGCCGCGCGGGCTACAAGCGTGCTGTGGAAGCGGCCGGCTTGCAGACCGTGGCTGAATTGTCGGGCAACAACACAACTGACGGGGGCATGAGGGTCATGGAGGATCAAATTATTGCCAATCCCGACATTAACTTGGTGATGTGCCATAACGACGACACCGCTATCGGCGCCGCAAACGCCATTGAAGCAGCCGGCGTATCCGGTATCTCCGTCATTGGCTTCGACGGCAACACATCCGCCATTGAGATCATCGCCAAGGGAGGCAGTCCCTTCATCGCTACTATAGCTCAGCAGCCGGCGCTCATGGGTTATCAGTCTGTCATGGTGGCGGTTTCGGCTTTGAACGGAGAAAACGTCGCTGTCGATCAGCCCGTTGATACAGTCGTCATTGACGCCTCGAACGCGGCCCAGTTTCTGAATTAGACTCGGTTTCCGAGCCGTTTTTATTTACAAAGGCCATTAAACAAGCCCCCGGTCGGAACCCCGGGGGCTTGTTTTTATTAGATCAGCCTGAGCAGATCCGGCTTGTCATTGAGGTATTCGTATATTATTTTCTGCTCGTCCATGCGGCGGATAAGCGGCGTGTAGTCGTCGGGGGACTTTATCTCTATACCCACTATCGCCGGCCCCTTCTCCATGGTGTTTTTCTTTGTGTACTGAAAAAGGGTTATGTCGTCGTCGGGGCCGAGTACGTACTCCAAAAATTCGCGAAGCGCGCCCGCCCTTTGGGGAAATCTGACGATGAAGTAATGTTTCAGTCCCTCGTAGAGCATCGAGCGTTCCTTTATTTCTTCCATGCGCGTAATGTCGTTGTTGCTGCCGGATACCACGCACACGACGGAGCGGCCCTTTATCTCGTCGGCTATCAGGGACAGGGCCGCGACCGAGGCCGCGCCCGCTGGCTCAACCACTATCGCGCTCTCGTTGTATAACTGGAGGATCGTCGTGCAGATTTTTCCTTCGGGGACTGTCACTATGCGGTCAAGGTTCTCCCGGCATATCTCGAAGGTGATCTCGCCCGGCGTGCGGACGGCAATTCCATCGGCGAAAGTATCCATCTCGTCGAGCGTGACGCGGCTGCCCGCCTCGAAGGATTTTTTCATGCTGGGCGCTCCGGAAGCCTCCACGCCGATAATTTTTGTTTCGGGGCTTATCGCCTTGAACACGCTGGACACCCCTGATGCGAGGCCGCCTCCTCCTATGGGCAAAAGCAGGTATTCGATCGGGTGAGTCGCGTCGTTCAATATGTCGAGGGCCAGCGTCCCCTGCCCCTCAATCACCAGCGGGTCGTCGAACGGGTGAATGAAACACGCGCCTTTCTCCCGGCAGTACTCCATCGCCTCCCGGCAGGCGTCGTCATAGGTGTCGCCCGTGAGAATTATCTCGGCCGAATCACGTCCGAACATTTTCACCTGGTTGATTTTCTGCTGAGGAGTCGGTTTCGGCATGAAGATGACTGCGTGCGCTTTGAGGTTGAAGGAGGCGAACGCCACACCCTGGGCGTGGTTCCCGGCGCTCGCGCAAACAACCCCGCGCTCCAGTTCCTCGCGCGACAGGCTCGCGATTTTGTTATACGCCCCGCGTATCTTGTATGAGCGAACGTGCTGCAAGTCATCGCGCTTGAGCCAGATTTCGGCCTTGAATCTCTCGCAGAGTGGAAAATTTTTCGCCAGCGGCGTCGGCACCAATATGCCGCCTATCCGCTGTTTTGCCCTTTGAATGTCGCTCAAGAGCGGTCTATACGATGAATCGCCCATTATACACATGCCTCCATTTATTCCGGTTGTGTTACACGGGGAATATTATGTCCTCAAGATTGAGAGTAATCAAGATGGGAGGACACGATTTAATAAAAGTGAGCGGCTGCAAGGCAGTGATGATGCGTTATAATTTTTTTTGTTTTTCGAGCGTGAAAAAATTTCTAAAAATTTTGCGAGGTGAGGTTTTTGTCTTCATGTGCTTTGATGATACAGGGGACGGCTTCGAATGCGGGCAAATCAATAATAGTCGCCGGGCTGTGCAGGCTATTCACTCGCCGAGGCCTGCGCGTGCTGCCGTTCAAGCCGCAGAACATGTCGAACAACGTCGCTGTCGCGGCGGACGGCGGCGAGATAGCAATTGCTCAGGCGCTCCAGGCGAGAGCTTGCATGGCGGAACCGACAAGCGACATGAACCCCGTGGTATTGAAGCCGGTGTCGGAACGCGGCAGCCTGGTGGTGTTGCAGGGCCACGCGCGGGAAACGGTCGGCGCGAAGGAATACCTGACATACAAACGTACGCTGATGCCTTATGTGATGGAGAGTTACGGCAGGCTGCGCGCGCGGGCGGACCTGGTCCTGGTGGAAGGCGCGGGCAGTATATCGGAGGTAAACCTCCGTGAAGGCGACATTTCGAACATGGGTTTCGCGACGGAGGCGAACGTGCCCGTCGTGCTTGCGGCGGATATCGACAGGGGAGGGGCGCTCGCGGCGATAACCGGATCCTGGTATCTGCTTCCCGATGATGAAAAGCCGCTGCTTCGCGGTTACATGATAAACAAATTTCGCGGAGATTTCGACGTACTGGCTCCCGCGCTGGAGGTAATACAGGAACACACAATGCTGCCGTGTTTCGGCGTGATAGGGTGGCTTGCGGGGGCGCAGCAATTACCGGCGGAAGATTCTCTCAGCGAGAATACTCGGCGCGCCGGAGAGGAGGAAATTGACGGCATATTGGATGAACTCGCCTCGCATATCGAGAGTTGCGTCAATGTTAATGAGCTGGCGAAAATAGCGGGCCTTTAGTGCTGCCCGCCGCTATCCGAAAATAAGTATAATAATATATCTTTTTTTTTTGGAGTGTGTCGTCAATGAAAATTGCGAGCTTTGGCAAAAAAATAGCGGCGGCCTTTATAGCGTGCCTGGTGTTTTCGGCGTCCGCGGAGGCGGTGGTTCTCGACTTTGGGGAACGGGTTACCGTTGGATTGGTTACGCCGATAATGAACAACACCAGTTTCCGCGTCTGGGGGAGCAAGTATTATCCCGGAGACGTCCTATCGCAAAAAATGGAAGAGTATATGCTGAGGAAGATGCGCGGCGTGCCTCGCGTCGCGGTGGCGAGTGTCCAGGGTTCCAACCCGGATTACTGGGCAATGAGCGGTTCGTCGCGGAACGATCTGATCTTGCAGTTGGATCTTGAGGACCTGAGTTTCAAGAAGAACGACTCTATAGGCTCCAATTTTCGGTGTGACGTTGCAATGCGGCTTTATGTCTACGACTCGAATTACAGGCTGCTGTACGACACGGTGATAGAACGGCGTGAAAACAAATTTTATCCCTTTTTTAACGACATACTCCAAAATAATCCTCTTAATTGGGACACTTTCGAAAAGAGCCCCTGTTGGACAGTCATACGCGGCGCGCTGGATGAAGCCCTCACTGACGCTTTGGGCGGTTACAACGGGTACCGGATAATAGGCAGGATAGTCGCGCAGGCCGAGCGTGTCGACGGTTCCATGACTGTGCCGAGGAGCAAGCAGGATAAACTTTACCATATTAATATAGGGCGGGAGGACAGCGTTAGGGTAGGCGACATACTCGCCGTGACGCGGGCTTCGACGGTACGCACTATTGCGCCTGATACGCCGGCGATGAACTTTCCTCAAGTAGTGGCCAGGGTGAGAGTGGTATTCATAAAGGGCCGCGACGGAGTTGTGGAGATAGTGAGAGAATCGCGGGACGCGCCTATTCAGCTCGGAGATGCGGTATCAGCCCCGCTGTATGGCCGCCGCTCCGGTTCCTCGACATTCTAGGGCGGTGACTGAGATATGAAAAAAATATTAGCGGTAATAGCAGCCGTAATCATTGTTTTTGGAATGGGGGGAGCGTCGCGCGTGACTTTCGCCGACAGATATTCCCCTCCCGACGAGAGCATACCGGAAACCCCGCCGGAACAGGCTGAAAGTGACGCCGCGCGTGCGGATAGAGAGAGAGCCGCAGCAGATCGCGCCGCGAGAGATGCAGCGGCGCGCCGCGCCCGTGAACGAGCCGAGGCGGAGGCGAGAAGGCAGGAAGAAGCCCGCAGAGCCGAGGAAGCTAAACGAGCAGAGGAAGAAGCTGAAAGGGTAGCAAGGGAGGAATATGCGACCCGCCTGATGCAGACCGGTATCGACCACGTATATGAGGGCCGTTACCAGATGGCGATAAATGTATTGCGGAATTATGCCGATAACAATCCGCACTCTGCCGACGCCTGGTACTGGATTTCCCGCGCGCACCACGCTATGGGTGATTACGAAAGGGCTCAGGCGGCGGTCGGAATCGCGTTGGAGATAGACCCGTATTACGGGCCTCTAACCAAAACGCCGAGCGGCCTCCAGCCTATGCCGCCCTTAACCAGAGCGCAAAGGAAGGAACCGAGGCCGTCGATGTCCATAATGCCCGTGAAACCGCCGCTCCCCTCGGAACTGGCGCTTGAGCCTGTCACCATGTCCTTCCCCTATTTGGTCAGCGGAAGTTCTCAATCAGGGCAATTGCCCGAGTCGCAATATACGAACGACGACGCCGGAGAATATCCTTACCTGCGATATCTGCCGTATCCGCCGATGGAGCCGGGCAGAACGTCGCGCTGGATGGCGTCGGACGAAAAATTCAGCGAGATAGGGCGCTGGCGTTTCAGAGTGGATAGAATGGGAATATTGACTAACCCCCGCGTGCCTATCGCATGGAGAGGTACGCGCCCCTACGAAGTTTATTTCTGGACAGGCAAGGAATGGGCGCGTATTGTGCAGCGCGGGGAAGGGGAAACTTTCGACTCCATACTGCTCCGAGAGTTGAGCGGTATAACTGAGATTACGGCGAAAGAGGGTCCGAAGTGGAACGAACTCGATACCCCGGCGCTTGCGGCCAGCGCGTCGCTGATGCGTTACATGTGGGTGGGGGACGTCGACCCCGCCGCCATGTCGAGGCGAGCCCGCGACGATGACGACGGGACGTCTGATTAGTATGTGAACGAGAATAACTTATGCGAAAGCCAAAAATATATATGGAAACGACGCTGTTCAATTTCTACGTTGACGAGGGCAGAGGTTTAGGCCATACGGCTACCGTGAAGCTGTTCCAGGAGATTGCCGCAGGAAAATACGAAGCATACACTTCTGCCTATGTGCTCGACGAACTTGAACAGGCTCCGGCGGAAAAACAGGATAAAATGATGGGCCTAATCGCTGAATACAATATTTCTGTTTTAGAGTATAGCGAAGAAGCCGACGCATTGGCAAACGTTTATGTTGAGGAAGGCGTGGTTCCCTCGAAGTACAGAACGGACGGCGTGCATATCGCGATTTCTGCTGTAAATGACCTGGACATGGTGGTCAGCATGAATTTCCAGCACATTGTCAAACGCAAAACAAAAATCGCGACGGGGAGTATCAATATCTTAAATGGGTATCGGGCCGTTGAGATTTACAATCCGATGGAGGTTGTTGAAGATGAGAACGATTAGCCATATCGAGCAGGAAGTTAATCAAATCAGGCTCAAAATATATGAAGAAACAAAAGATTTGACTCCCGAACAGTACAAGCAGCGGCTGGATAAAATCACAGAAGCGGCAGCGAAGAAATACGGCTTAAAAGTTGTCGCAAGCGCGAACAGACAAGCGTGACCTAGCTGCGAAGAGATCGTTGACCATGCCCGCGCCAACCAATTCCGCGACAGTGATATAAAGCGCGTATCGTTCCGCTCCTTTATGTGAAATTTGGAAACCGCCGTCGAATGAGATTATTCGCGCGGCGGTTTTTAAATTTTTCACATTTTGTTTACGTGAGTGAACAAAATGTTAATTATGTGGGATAATAATTTTTATGAAGACATTTAAAGTTTTTGAAAAAATATTGAGTATCGTTATATTGGCCGCTCTTTTAAGCGCGCCCTGTTATACGTTCGCACAGGCGGCCGCAGATGTTGCGGCTGCTGAAACGGACGACGCGCGGAATATGCGCGGGGGTATTGTTTTGGCTCTGTCGGGCGGCGGCACGAAGGGATTTGCTCATGTCGGCGTGCTGAAAGTTTTGGAACGCGAGGGCATACCTGTCGCTGGCATAGTCGGAGTCAGCATCGGCTCGGTCATTGGCGGTCTTTACGCTTGCGGTTACTCGGCGGATCAAATACATCAGATTATTGATGAAACAAACGTCATGGGCCTCCTCGCCGATTCAGGAACGAGGCTCAAGATTGACGCGGGGGATCATCGCCCGGCGGGAGAAAGCGCTCAAATTGGGCGAGTCAATCTGGACAGCCAATTTCGCGTCAGCGGTCCGCTCGGTGTGCTCCCGGCCCTCTCTCTCGTCAGTTTTCTCACAAAATACACCGGACATTTGCAGACCACGGACTTCGACGATCTGCCCATACCTTTCGCGTGCGTGGCGGCCGATTTGGAAACGGGGGAAGAGGTCGTGATCCGCGAGGGCAACCTCGCGTCGTCAATACGGGCCTCCGTATCAATACCTGGCCTGCTGGAGCCGTGGCCCATAGGCGGCAGGCTGTTGGTGGACGGCGGCCTTGTCGCGAATCTTCCGGTGATAATCGCGAAGGAGATATTTCCAGGTTATCCCGTAGTGGCCGTCAACCTTTCCGGAGCGTCCATCAGTAAACCGCGGGAACGCTTCACAAATATTGTTGACGTGCTGATGCAGACTATAGACATAATGACCATAGATCGCATCAAAGCTAACGAGGCCGCCGCGGATCTCGTGATACACCCTGAGTTGGGCGAGTATGGAATGCTGGATTCGGCTGGGTACGAGAAGATTTTCGCGAGCGGTTTCCGTGCCGCGGATGAGTCGGTTGAGCGACTTATCGCGTTGTCAGCCGCATCTCCGGGGGTTCCCCCCGAAAATAACTTACGCGCTTCCATGCGCATAGTGCGCAGCGTTAAAGTCGAGGGTCTGCACGAAGGGATCACTATCGACCTTGAAAGAAGATTCAGGAACTGGGTTGGCAAGCCTTACGACATGAACGCGGTGAACAATGAACGAGAGCGTATCGCCAATCTGGACGATGTGGCCTCTGTGAAAGTGGAAACATTATTTCCCGATGACGACTTCTCGGCGGTTGATTTACTGTTCTCAGTGGATAGGCGTCCGCCGTTCGAGATAACGCTGGGGGGTTACACGACCAATTTTCACTCGGACAGATGGATATCCATCAACCTAAACGCCAGAGACCTGTCGAGAAGCGGTGACTCCGCCAACTTTAACTTCAAATGGGGAAATAACGAATGGGGAGCGGACGCCAGGTATTTCACGCCTTTGAGATTCGGAAGGCAGTGGGGTTTTGCTCTGTCCGCCTACATGGATGATTATGATATTTACGGTTTGGACGGGTACTCTGTGGAAAGATATTCGAGCAGGATCATGCATTACTGGGATTGGATGGGAAATACCCGCATCGGCCTGGGGCTTGCCGGGGAATACGTAAACTCGCCGGGATATGACAAGTTCACTTGGGGGCCGTACCTGTACTTTAATCACGATACGCTCGACAACCTGCTGCTTCCTTCGAAGGGTTATTCGTTAAGCGCCAGGCTCTGGCAAAACGAGGATGTTTTGGTTTCCCGCACGACGCTCACAGCGTATGTGCCGTTCAAGGCCAATATGGTCTTTCTGTTGAACTTTGGGCTTGAAACCGGGAAATTCGACAATTCCGCCTACCGCGCGATACTTGGCGACACCGAGGAATTGATAAGCCTTTCGCGTACTTCGTTTGCCGGGGATCAGGCGCTTTGGGCGCGGGTAGGTATGGGGCGGGATTTTTATAACTCCTGGTGGGGAGCGGTGAGAGGCGAGGTTTTTGCCGGTTATGGAGCTGTGCTGGATAACTGGGGGCTTGACCGCGAAATGTGGGAAGCGGGTTTAGCCCTGTCGTTACCCGGACAATTGCTGAACGGAAGAATATTACTGGTTTACAACAAAAACAACGAATTTGTATTCGGATTCTCTCTTGGCAATCCAAGGTGGAACACCAGCCCACTGCCATAACGAGCGACTCCTTGGCAATGGCCGGATTGATTAACCGCGTATTTGACGGCGTTGACCCTGCCGGACTGGCGAGCGGTTACGGCACGCCGCTTTATGTGATGTCCGAGGACGAGATTACGCGCCGAATCCGGGCGGTAAAAGCATGTTTTGACGATAAATACGAGCGATGCAAAACCCATTTCGCCGCTAAGGCTTTTCTCTCCCGCGATATGCTGCGGATTCTGGCGCGTGAGGATATCGGCCTCGATGTGGTTTCAGGCGGCGAACTTTTTCTGGCGAGCGGCATGAACTTCCCCCCCGATAAAATAACTCTTCACGGCAACAGCAAATCCCCGTCCGAAATATCAGCCGGACTGGAATATGGCGTGGGCAAACTCGTCTGTGACAGCGTGGACGAGATTATGTCGATCGACGAAATAGCGGGCGCAACGAATCGCCGCGCAGATATCCTGATAAGAGTGAACCCGGGAGTGGAGGGGAACACTCACAAACACATGCTGACCTCCGGCGGGCGTACAAAATTCGGCCTCACTCCGGCAATGGCGCGAGAGGCCCTTGTCATTTGCCGCAAACTTCGTAATGTTTCGCCGGTTGGTTTCCATTTTCACGTAGGCTCACAGCTTATGACGCCCGAAACACATCTGGCCGCCCTCGAAACGGTGCTTGAGCTTATAAGCGATACGAAAGCCGCCGGTTTTGAAACGCAAGTGCTGGACATGGGCGGAGGCTTCGGCGTTTCCTACACTGACGACGACGCACCCGCGCCTATTGAAGCCTTCGTCGAACCGATGGTCCGCCGTGCGGAGGAATTTTGCCGCTCGCGCGGCCTGGCGCGGCCTTTTCTGGTGATAGAGCCGGGCCGTTACATAGCGGGACCGGCGGGCGTTACGCTTTACACCGTGTGCAGCGTGAAAAATATTCCGGGCGTCACCACTTATGTCGGAGTTGACGGCGGCTACCCTGATAACCCTCGTCCCGCGCTCTACGAGGCCAGATACAGCGCTGTGGTCGTCGGAAAAAATAACGGTCCGCTGAAACATACGACAATCGCCGGGAAGTGCTGCGAGTCGGGCGACATAATAATCCGCGATATAATGCTGCCGGAGGTTCGCCGCGGCGACGTGATAGCCGTGCTGTGCACCGGGGCGTACAACCACTCAATGTCGAACAACTATAATAAAAACCCCATACCCGCCGTTGTGGTGATAAGCGGCGGCAAACCGCGCCTGTCGGTCCGCCGCCAGACATACGAGGAAATTTTCGCTCGCGATTTATAATTGAAGAAAGGGTGACGACAATGGCGACGATAAGGCCATTCAGAGGCGTACGGCCCGCGAAGGAATACGCAAAATCCGTGGCCGCACCGCCTTACGACGTGATGAACAGCCGCGAGGCCGGAGTGATGGCGGAGGGCAACCCTCATTCCTTCCTCCGCGTGGACAAAGCGGAGATTGATCTATTTGCCGATGCGCCCGGCATTGACATTTACGACGACCGGGTCTACGAAAAAGCCGGCGAAAACCTGCGAAAGATGATCACGGGCGGGATACTGCGGCAGGACGAGTCTGCAATGTTTTATATATATTCTCTCTCCGCGGGCGGCAGAACCCAGACCGGTATCGTGGCCTGTGTATCCATTGACGAATACCTCGACGGCACGATCAAAAAACATGAACTGACCCTGGAAGACAAGGAAAAAGACAGGATTCGCCACGTGGAAGCCTGCAACGCCCAAACGGGACCTATTTTCATGACCTACCGGGCCTTAAACGCCGTGGACAAATTGATCGGCGCGTGGATAAAAGGCCATTCCCCCGAATATGATTTTGTATCGGAGGACGGCGTGGGGCATAGGGTATGGCTGCTGCCGGAACCGGAGATAATCGCGGATTTGCAATCCATCTTCCGGCACGTTCCTTGTCTTTATATAGCCGACGGGCATCACAGAAACGCCGCCGCCGCAAAAGTGGGGCTCAAACGCCGGGAGCTCGCCAAACTCGCCAAAAACGCCGGTCATAGCGAGCCGGACGCGGAATACAATTATTATTTAGCCGTGCTGTTTCCCCATGATCAAGTGCATATCATGGCTTACAACCGGGTGGTGAAAGATCTGGGCGGCTTGTCCAGAGCGGAATGGCTGGAAAAGGTCGGGGAGAAATTTCACGCCATCCCAAGCCCGGACGGCAAACCGCCCGATGTCCACAGCTTCGGAATGTACCTCGATGGCCGGTGGTATCTCCTGCGGCCCAAAGACGGTCTTATCCCTGGCGACCCGATGGGGTCGCTGGACGTGTCCATTCTGCAAAACGCGCTGCTGGGTCCCGCGCTGGGCATTGATGATCCCAAGACAAACAAACGCATTGATTTTGTTGGCGGCATGCGCGGGCTGGGCGAACTGGAGAAGCGTGTGGACTCCGGCGAAATGGCCGCGGCTTTTGCCATGTATCCCACGTCTTTGGAGGAGTTGTTCGCCGTGGCCGACGCGGGTAAGATCATGCCGCCGAAATCAACATGGTTCGAACCCAAACTTCGTAGCGGATTGTTTATTCATTTGTTGGATTAGAGCAATTTGATTTAACGTATCTGAAAGCAACGGACGCGCAATGTGCGTCCCTACTCCATCAGCGCACAGCGTCCGCCGGCGTAGGGACGCGCATTGCGCGTCCGTCTATGTTGCGTAATTTGCGGTGGCGCGGATTACGCTGTTTCCTCGTCGAGCTTCACCGTTATTGCCCAGAGCAAATCGCCGTCCTGTTCCATCGACGAGATTAGCTCGGGGGAAATTACCCCGTCCACCTCCATGACGGCGAACGCCAGCCCGCTCGAATCCTTGCGCCCGAGGGAGAAATTGGCGATGTTCACCTCCGATTTGCCAAGCAGAGTGCCAACCTTCCCTATTACGCCGGGGCGGTCGTGGTTCTGGAAGATCAGGAGCTGGCCGTTCGGTTTGAAGTCAATCCAGTAGTCGTTCATCTTCACGATGTGCTGACGGCCTTCCTCTGTTATGGTTCCGGTGAGAGTTACTTCCGAGTTCTGCCCGGTCACGGTTATCTCTATCAGGTTGCGGTAGGTCTTCGATTCGCCGAAGCTCTCCTCGACCGCTATGCCGCATTCCGCCGCGAGTATCGGCGCGATCATGTAGTTGATTTCGGGACCGTGCGCGACTTCGAGCATTCCCTTTAAGACGGCTATAGTGTACGGGCGGTTTTTGTTGCCGGGGGCGTCTTCGTCGATGAGTTTCCCGCCGCGCAGCATAACCTGGCATTTTGCGACCGCGCCTCCGTCAACCTCAAGCAGCTTCGCCGAAAGAACTCCCATATTTCGGGCCAGGCGCACGAAGTTCCTTTGCGACTCGTCGAGGTGCTGCTCCATGAACGGCAGGTTTACAGCGTGATCGTACTGCTCGCCCCTCAGCGCCGCGAGAGCGTTTGTAACCGCAATCCGCGCGACCTCCGTCTGGGCTTCGATTGTTGAAGCGCCAAGATGCGGGGCCAGTATCACGCGATCTGCTATATCGTCGGAGAGCAGGGGATTGTCCGCCGGCGGCGGTTCCTTCGTGAAAACGTCGAACGCCGCGCCCGCGAGCCGCCCGTCGCGCAGGGCCTGGGCGCAGGCGGCCTCGTCCACTATTCCGCCTCGGGCGCAGTTAATAAGGTATGAGCCTTGTTTCATAGCGCGGAGCATCTTCTCGTTTATAACGCAGTGGGTTTCTTTTGTAATCGGGACATGTACGGTGACTATGTCGGCGAGCGAGAGCGACCCCGCGAGGTCGTTGGTCTTTTGGAAGCCGAACTCGGCGGCCTTCTTCTCCGATACGTATGGGTCGTAAGCAATAATGTCCATGCCGAACGCGCGGCACCTGATTCCAACCTGCGTTCCTATGCGGCCGAGGCCGACTATCAGGATTTTTTTGCCGTTGAGCTGATGGCCGGTGAATCGCTTTCTGTCCCACTCGCCTTGGGTAATAGAGTGGTGGGCCTGCGGTACGTGCCTCATCATAGCGAGCATCAGCGCCATCGTCTGCTCGGTGGTGGCGAGCGTGTTGCCCGTCGGGGCGTTGATCACCACGATACCGCGCTTGCTCGCTTCCTGTATGTCCACATTGTCGACCCCTACTCCGGCGCGCGCGATGACTTTCAGCTTCTTCGCTGCGTCGATCGCGGCCTTGTCCATCGCCGTGCCGCTCCTTGTGATTATCGCGTCGTAGTCGCCGAGTATTTTGAGTAGCTCGGGCCTGCCCAATCCTGTCTTTATGTCCGCCTCTACGTCAGGCGCACCGTCCAGTATCCGCAATCCCTCGTCGCCCAGCGCCTCCGGTATCAGTACGCGAAATTTTCTGTTCGCCATATTACTGTGCCTCCCCTTTCAAATTTGTATGTCAATATCTGCTGTAGGGTCGGGCTTCCATGCCCGACCGTGTTTGTTTTATCATTGTCACAAATGTATTAGTTGACGGTCGGGCATGGAAGCCCAGCCCTACGCGTTTTTCTCAAAGTCTTTCATAAACGCGACAAGGGCTTTAACGCTCTCCAAAGGCATGGCGTTGTAGATGCTGGCCCTCATTCCTCCCACGGAGCGATGCCCCTTCAAGTTGACAAAACCCGCGGACGCGGCGTTCTTGATGAATTTCGCGTCCAGTTCGCCGTTGCCTGTGACAAAGGGGACGTTCATAAGTGAACGGTCTTCCCGTACCACAGTACCCTTGAACATGGCTGAATTATCCAGAAAATCGTAAAGCAAGGCCGCCTTTTCCTTGTTCAGAGCTTCTATGCCGGTTATGCCGCCCATGGTTTCCAGCCACTCAAGCATCAGTTTGGCGATATAAATACTGTAGGTGGGCGGCGTGTTGTACATGGAGCCGTTTTCCGCGTGAGTTTTATAATCCATCATCACCGGGGTGCAATCCATGGCATGGCCTA
>Ga0099364_10001274_pt1 | contig 42103 bp, 37 predicted proteins | sample TergutTh196P3_FD_73070 | JGI IMG/M metagenome (GOLD analysis project Ga0099364, IMG submission 73070) | Microcerotermes parvus P3 segment gut microbial communities from Pointe-Noire, Republic of the Congo - Th196 P3 | ecosystem: Host-associated > Arthropoda: Insects > Digestive system > Gut ...
AAAAAAAATATCATCTTTAGATAATCTTACTTTTGACGATGATTCAATTAGACTTTTTGATTCTCGTTTATTTAATGAAAATGATGTATCTGTTCATTATCTTGAATTTGTACCGAGGAATATGGAGTAACCCGAGGTGTCAACTAGTATTAGAAATCCTAAATGATGTATCTATCCATTATCTAGTGTATGAACCAAGAGAGTAAAAAACTCCTACTAATCCGTCCTTTGCTAGAAACTTCGTTGCAAGTAGCATGAAATATTCTTCCTCTCCTGACTACTCACGAGTAGTCAGGTCTGTGGTTAAAAAATTCTTCGCGCCTCCGCGGCTTTGCTAGAAACTTCGTTGCAAAAAGCGTGAGGCGAATTTTCTATTGACCAAACCACAAAAATATGATATAATATATTTATGGAATTAGACTTTGAAATAGACAAAATAACGGAATCTATTGAAGACTCTCAAACAGGCGAGGTCTATAAAACCCTTGTTTTGCCTGTAAAACAGGCGGATTTGAAGGAAGTTGGCAAGAAAAATGGGTGGCTTTTTAACTGGAAGATGGAATTTTCTCAACAGGAACGACATTTGTTCAAACTGGTTACGGAAAAAGAACAACAAATCATACATGGTTTGTTGTCGCTTGAAATAATGGAAGACCATGTTTTTATGCACCTGATAGAAAGCGCCCCATGCAACATTGGCAAAGAAAAGCGCTACCTTGGAATATGCGGTAACTTGACTGCTTATGGGTGTAAATTATCAATGGATTATGGTTTTGGTGGTGTTATTGCGTTTATTTCTAAAACTGCACTCATTGGACATTATGAGAAAACACTAGGTGCTATACATCTCGGTGGAAATAGAATGGGTGTTCTTGAAGTAAATGCACAAAAATTAATAGATAGTTATTTTTAACAGGAGGAAACAGATATGTATAACTTAGATACAAAAGAAGAAGTTGATTTTGACTGGTTTATGGAAGTTTTGCGTAACAACGAATTGCAAGTTGTCAGTAGAGAATGGACAGAAGAAGAAAAAAGAGAACTGTCCAGAGATATTGCCATATGTAAAGCAATGATGCAGAAAAACAAAGCCAAAGAACTTGTTCTTGCTTAATGTTATTATTTAGAACATAAACCTGAAAGAAGCACCAAAGGCAGCCAATTCCCGTTATGGCTTTTCATTAGCGGGGGATTGGTTTTGTTAGTGGCGGTTGGGGTGGTGGTAGTGGTTAAACGGAAGAAGGGTTGAAAATGAACGCTTTATGCAAATATTTTCGCTTGACTTTATATATTAAATGTGATATAATTTTTAGTATATTGGAGAAGATTATGTCGGAAGCTTCTATCGAAGAAAGAAAGAAAAAAACAAGATACGCAAATTATATAATTAGAACTTTTTCATACGGCTTTAAAAGACCTGTGCCGGAAATAGTTGAATATCTTGATGAATTTGGCGGATTACAATTTTTGCTTGATAACTATGAATTCGAACATACCCAGTCCGAGTACCATACACATATGGCGCTTTTAGAAGTTTGCAGAAATAACGGAGGCTGGCTCTAGTGCGTGTATTTCATGGCAGTGATGTAAGAGTTGAAAAAATCGATCTTTCAAAAAGTGAATATTTCAAGGATTTTGGCAGAGGCTTTTATGTTACAAATAACCGTGATCATGCTTATTTGCGTGCAATGGATATAATAAAAAGAAGAGATTCTGAAAAACCAATTATTACGGAATATAATTACATAGAAGCTTATCCTCTTACAGTAAAAATGAATGTTAAAAAATTTGAAAATGTTTCTAGGGAGTGGGTGGAATTCATAATGCTTAACAGAAATAAAAATATCTCTCATCCTGCCCATAATTTTGATATAGTAGAGGGTCCTATCGCCAACGATAAAATGGTTATTCAAATTAGACTGTACGAACAAGGAAAAATGTCTATAGAAGAATTAATTAAAAAACTTACATACATAGAGCCGACACATCAAATTTGTTTTTGTACAATTGCATCTCTTTACGCCCTAGAACTTGTTGAAGAGGAAGAAGCATATTCTGCCATTGATGAAATTTCAGGGTCTATTCTAGAAGCAATGGTTATAGATTATAAAATGTCAGAATTGTCGGCTATAAAATTATTTTATTCCTCTGAGTTATACAATAAACTTTCAAATACAAAGACTCTGCTTTGGCAAGAGCCGTGGCAGAATATTTACGAACAGCTTAAAAAGACGATACAGGAATGTTGATTAGCGAAATAAATCTAGAAAACGAATCGCCCCAAAGCACCAAAGACAGCCAATTCCCGTTATGGCTTTTCATTGGCGGAGGGTTGGTTTTGCTCGTGGTTGTTGGGGTTGGGGTGGCGGTAATGGTAAAACGGAAGAAATAGAGGTAAAATTAAGGGGGAGAAACATCATAAAAAAGACGGCGACAGTTGACAAAGTATATTTTATGAATATAATATAAAATATGGAAAATTTAGTAGAAAAAAAATACATTATAAGATTATTTTATTTGATAATATTAGTTTTTGGTATTAATGCACAACAATCTAAAAGTAATGAAGAGATTGTTTATATTTATAATTCAGCTAATAATGAATATTATAGTAGAAATTATCAAAGAGCTTTACAGCTTGTTAATGAAGTAATTGAATCAGGAATAGAAAATCAAGAATTCAAGATGTATTTTTATTCGTTAAGAGGTCTAATTTATCGTCGTATGGAACGATATCATGAAGCAATAAACGATTTTGATATATCTCTTGAATTGTATCCAAATATTGCAGTTTTATATCATTACAGATCTCTTGCATATGAAGGTTTAGGAAGGTATCGTGATGCATTGCTAGATATAAATACTGCAATAGAGCTTGATAGCAGTACTATTAATTATTACATTGAAAGGGCTGCTATTTATATTAGTTTGGGTGAATATCAAAATGCATTAGATGATAGTGACTATCTCTTAAGTATAATTCCAAATTTTTCAAAAGCATATTTAATAAAAGCATCTGTTTATTCTCATATTGAAGAATATGAAGATCAGTTATTTTATATCAATCAGGCTATAAATTTGGATCCACTTAATTATGAATTTTATGAATTTCGCGGACGAACACTTGGAGGGGCGGGCGATTATCTGGCAGCTTTAAATGATTTTAATATTTCTATTGGACTCAATCCTGACAATGCAGCGGTTTACAATCTTCGCTCAATTGTTTTACGAAATTTAGCCGAGCGAGCTGAAAATACTGCTCAAAGAGAAGAATATTTGGAATTATCAAGAAGAGATGTTGAAACATACAGGCGATTATCAGGGTTATAAGGAACATAAACCAATGAACACCAAAACAGCCATCTTAAAACCCGCTCTGTTAATATTTTCTGCTTTGGTAGAATTACCAAAAATGAGCGATGTTCTAGCGGAAATTAATCGAGGGGCTGATTAATGAAAAAGATTATTTTATTGTTTTTTATAGCATTGTTTCTATTTTCGTGTTTTGGCAACAAAAAAAATGATGTTAATTTTAATGTTCAAGAACCTGCTCCGCTTATAATAGGTGGCAAACACATAGACGGTTTATCAATTGAAGAGGCAGGAACATTAACACATATAAAATTAGATATTAATCCAAATGATATAAACAAATTAAACAGCTTAGAAAATATTGAGCTATTAATAAATTTGACTGGTTTGGTTATAAATGTTAGCAATCTTAATGCTATTGATCTAAGCCCGTTGGCATCATTAACAAATCTTATTGGTATAAGTATCAACTGTGGACATCTCGATTCTGTTGACTTAAATCCATTATCATCATTGATAAATCTTAAAAGTTTTTCTGTAAGCGGCAATAACTTAAATTTGTTTGATTTTAATCCATTGGCAACGCTTAAAAATTTAGAAACCTTGTATATTGACGGAAATATAACAATGTTACCAAATTTAACTTTATTAGAAAAACTTACACATATAATAATAAAAAACTCCGCATTAGAAACCCTCGAAGGATTAGGAGCACCTAATCTAAAACGACTTGAAATTCAAATGGAAACTTTTGATTCTCTAGCTCCGTTAAGCAATTTAACAGAGCTTGAAAGTTTAATAATAACTACTAGAAGCTCAGGCAATAGGACAAGTATTGGTAATATTAAAAATGTCACAAAACTTAAAAGTTTAACTTTGCGAATTGGAGGAGAGTTTGATTTAAGCGGAATAGAAAATTTAACAAATATTATCGAGTTGCGTTTAGATGGCACTAGAACATTACTTATAAATCCAAATGCTATCTCTAAGTTGCAAAACTTAGAAGTTTTTGTTCTGTTTCTTAATGAAGAAAATCCATCTATTGAATTTTTGCAAAATTTTAACAAATTAGAATTTCTATACATAGTAAGTTCATTTTTATTTAATAGTCCTCCAGCATTTCCAGTATTAGATGTAAGTCCGCTTAGAAATAACAGGAATTTATTTTATTTGGATATAAGGGGTTTTGTAGTAAAAAAAATATCATCTTTAGATAATCTTACTTTTGAGGATGATTCAATTAGACTTTTTGATTCTCGTTTATTCAATGAAAATGATGTATCTGTTCATTATCTTGAATTTGTACCGAGGAATATGGAGTAACCCGAGGTGTCAACTAGTATTAGAAATCCTAAATGATGTATCTATCCATTATCTAGCGTATAAACCAAGAGAGTAAAATACTACTAATCCGTCCTTTGCTAGAAACTTCGTTGCAAGTAGCTAGAGATGAATTTGTTATTGACGAAACCCTAAAAGTATGTCAGTATATTGGTAATACTGGAAATCGCAACATTCTTTCTTTTGATATGGAGTTGGAGGAGCATATACACATGAAATATGTTTATTATCTATTGTTTTTTACTATTCTTTACAGCTCCTGTTTCAGTTCAAAAAATACGGAAAAAAATTATGAAGATTTGGAAACAAACCAATATTCTTTTGAATTTAGAAATAACACTTATTATGGGATGAACGATCTTTCCTATTTTTTACCTGATACTTCTATAAAATCATTAAGATTTTATAAAGGTACATTTTCGGACCTTAGCCCGTTAGCTCAATTGCAATATCTGGAAGAATTAGATATTACAGCAAATGATAGTATGACCGATATTTCAACAATTAGTTTACTTTTAAATTTAAAAAGACTGACACTAAGCCTTGATAATATAGAAAGTTTGGAACCGCTTTCAACACTTGTTAATTTAAAATATCTCCTGCTTCAATTTTCTGATGATATTTATTTTGAAGAATTATTACCATTACAAAGCTTGGAAACATTAAGAATATCTAGAGGAGTTGATGTTATCTACATATCACAAATATTATCTTTGAAAGAACTGTATATTGAACCCATATCAAATATTGATATGTTAAAAAATTTGGTTAATCTTGAGAAATTGACACTGATCGCTCATTATGATAACAATCTTGACCTTTCATGGATAATACATTTACAAAATCTTAGAGAATTACATATAGAACGCTATATTATTAATGATCTAACCCCATTACTTGAACTACCCAATCTAGTCGATTTAAATCTCCTATACACAAGAATTAATAACATAAAACCATTACTGGGAAGCAATTCATTAAGATCCATACATGGATATATTATTGATGAATGTGATTATTTAAAAAGAGCTGAACTATATGAGCTGGCTAATGAGAAAGGAATATGGTTAAGTCCTTACACAAGTAACAGATAACTCGACCCCCGAAGTGTCAGAAAAATTAACCCCCCACACCCCCAATCGTTAAATTCTTCCTCTCCTGACTACTCACGAGTAGTCAGGTCTGTGGTTAAAAAATCTTCGCGCCTTTGAGGCTTCGCGCGAGGCGAATTTGCCATTGACCAAACCCCAAAAATATGTCAGAAGATTTATGAAATATTGACATTTTATTAAATTAATGACAAAATATTGACATCCTTAATAAGGAGGAGTTTCTATGCAAGCGTTTTTATATGCAAGTGCCGGGTTAGGCTTTATTTTCCTAATGACAATTCTAGGGTCAGGTACAGTGCTTTTCTTCCGAAAGACTGATACGGGCATAATGCAGCAGATTTTCCTCGGTTTTGCGGCAGGGGTTATGGTCGCCGCTTCCGTATGGAGCTTATTGCTTCCTGCCATTGACGAAGCGGAAGCAATGGGAGTGCCGGGTTGGATACCCGCAGCAGGCGGATTCTTAATTGGAGTATTATTTCTTTTTTGTTTGGATAAATTTATCCCCCATCTGCATCCATTTACCAACATCCAAGAAGGTTTAACTTCCAAATCCAAAAGAACTACCCTGCTCATTTCCGCCGTAACTTTGCACAACATACCTGAAGGTATGTCAGTAGGACTTGCCTTTGCTTTAGCCGCTAAAAACGGCGGTACACCTGAATTGTATGCGCCTGCGATAGCATTGGCTCTAGGAATTGGAATTCAAAATTTCCCTGAAGGAGCCGCAATTTCACTCCCCTTACGGCAGGAAGGAGTTTCAAGAGGTAAAGCCTTTTTATGGGGATCTATGTCCGGTGCGGTAGAGCCTGTCTTTGGTTTTATAGCCGTACTTTTGGCAATATGGGTTGCTCCCCTTATGCCGTGGTTTTTATCTTTTGCCGCAGGTGCAATGATTTATGTTGTTGTTGAAGAACTAATTCCCGAAGCCAATATGGGCAAACATTCCCACGCCGGAACAATGGGAGTTATAGCAGGCTTTTTAGTTATGATGATATTAGATGTTGCCCTTGGATAAGTGATACGGTTTTTACCGGACAACTTTGATTACTCAATCAATTACTGCCATACTCCAGTTAGCAGGATTATGAATATTATCCTTAACATGAAGCCATTCATCCGGTTTAATATTAAAGGTATTACCTAGATGGTTGCTAATCCATTGCTCTGAAGTAGTAACTATAACACCGTTTTCTTTATTACTTTCTATTGGATTTCCCGTCCAAGGGTTAATAGGATTTTCAACAATATCTTTTAATACAAGCAAAGGTACATCTGCATTAGTCATAAATGTATTATCTTGATGTAATCTTCCGTTTGAACCAAAATCTTTAGATAATAATAAAGCATGTAATTGTAAGAAAATATGACTTTCATTTGGCAATAGAAATTCATCTAAGATTTTTTCGTTATTAGACCAATCTCTAGGAGCCCCATGATCTGAAACAATAATAATTCTAGTATTGTCATAGACATCATTTTCTTTTAAGTATTCAAACCATTTTCCTAAGAGCAATAAAGATGCAATATTAACATGATATTGTCTATTGTGTCTAAAAGGACTTGTTCCTTTATTTGTAACATCATTCATAGGAATATAACAGGGAGCTTGCAGAAAAGACTGTATGTGCGGTAATTCATTTACAATTACATTGTAAGTATTAATGTTATCTTCTATAATTTCTGTAAGTTGCGGCATATAATTTAAAGTACTATAATTATCTAGCATATTTCTAGATAACTTATTATTTACCGTTAACCAATTTCCGTGATTATAAACAAAATTTCTAAATGCCAATGGAATAAACTTAAAATAAGAAAATCTTATAAGGTATTTATTTATATTATCATTTATACTTAATGTAGGATATTCATTTTCAATAATCCATTTATTTGTATATTTACCAATAATATTGTCAGAAGTAATTTCAGGATAATCTTTAAAAATACTTAAATCAGGAACATATGAATAGTTTGCATAAGATGGATCTGTAATAGCAACATTAAAATCATTTTCCATTAAAATTTTAGGCAGCAATAATAAAGCTTCGTTATGTTTTTCTCTAAGAGAAACAGTATCTCTTTTTTGAATTTCCAAAGGTACATATTCATATCCGCCAAACAAAGAGGGTGTTCCCGAAATAGTGGCTGGTGCAAAAGAAATAGTATTTTTGTAGTAAGTAAATCCATCAAAAATATCATATAGGCTTGGTTTTTCTTCGAGAATATATGGTACATATCCATTTACCGCCATATCCAACATTATTACAAGAATATTATTGCCGGTTTTAGAAAATTTATAAACTTTAGTCAATTCTTCTTTTGTACTCGTTGTATCGGTTAATTCTAATTGGGATTTAAAATCTGAATATTCTTTTTGAATAGTAAAACAATTAATAGAACCAACTATTGCAAGGGAAGAAGCAATTATTATAAAAAATGAAGAAATTATTAATTTAAATTGATAAGTTAAAAACAAAATAGTTATTACAGAAATTAACAATACTATAAAATTTATTATCATATCGCTTTTACTAGATAATATATTTTTAGATAAATTAAAATCTAAATCTAAATTTCCATAATTACCCGGGAAAATAAAAGTATTTATAATGGTAATTACGGCAATAATAACCGCAAGATACACAAATATTTTTCGCAGACCGGAAGGAGTAAGAAAATAAATACATATGGGCAGTAATATTAATAAGCCAAAGGACTGCAATAAAGTAATTCCAATAAAGTATATTGGGTTTTTATAATCATCAAAATTGGAAAATTCCTGGACTGAAGAAGATATTAAAAAAGAAGGCGTTACAAAGCCTGCAAGCAAAAATATAGATATTAATGAAAAAATAAATATACCGGTATCATACTTAGACGATTTATTTAAATTTAATTTAATAAAAACATTTTTTAAGTATTTTATAATAAACGGCGTAACCGGAATTATTGCCATAAAAACGGCAAGGGCAATCCGTTTAATTATCAAACCGTTGTTTACAAACAACAAATAAATAATAAAAATTGTACAAAAGATTATGGTTAAGCACATTGTAACAAATTTTGGTTTTTTAGATTTTAAAATTATGTTCTTACCCAAAGAAAAAATATTATTAAATGTCCAATATAGTACAAGCCCGGAAGGTGAATTATAAAGCAAAAACAGGAATATTACAGCCATTCCGTATATTTGTACTTTATCTTTTATAGGATGACCTTTTGAATAAATTGCAGAAGATATTATATTAATTAAAGTCATTAAAATCGGAAGAATATTTATTGTTATTCCGCCTGCTGTAAATAATGAATCCGGATTACTTAAATTGCTGATTGGTCCTAAGGAATAACCGTTTAATACGGCAAGATTCGATATAAAATTAAATGCTGCTATAAAAAAAGGAATTTGAATCATAATGCCTAAAGAACTTTTTAGGGAATAGATAGGATGATAATTATTCTGACGGTAATATGTTTGCAGTAATATAAAAGCTTCATCTTTTGGAAAAACAGCTTTAATTTTTTTTATTTTTGGCTTGAGCTTATTCTGAATATCTCGCTCTGCTTGCTGTTTTTTTTCTGCCATTAAGTAAAGAGGCAAAGTAAGAATACTCACGGTAAAAGATAAACCAATAACGGCTATAGCAGGGTTATCGAATATCTTAATAAAAAATACATAGGCTAATTCCAGTATTTGTACTATGGGGAATATACATATGGTATATAAAAAATTAATCATTATGTCTCCTTACAGTTTCTATCATAAAATTAAAGGTTCGTTTTCCTGCTTCTCCCGGATATTGCCAAGCTGTTTCACGGGCATTTTTGCGGGCAATAGAAAGAGACTCACTGCCTTTTGCATTATTAATAATTTGTACAATCTTTGGGAAATCTTTTTCTTCCAGCTCTATGCCTGCTTTTTTTATAGAAATAAACTGCCATAATTCATGGTCAATATCATCAGCATCATAGGGTCGTCTGTCATAGTCATGATTAACATACAGTACAGGTTTATCACACAAAAACATATAATCAAAAATTATACCGGAAAAATCAGAAATCATAATATCGGCCTTGCTTAAAGAAGATATATTTTCCCGTTCAAAATCCCATTCAATATTTTTGTGTTCTTTATAACGGTTTTGGATATATTCAAGCATTTCTTTCTCAGAAGTTTTAGACTGTGGATGCGGACGAATAATTATTTTAAAGTTAGAAGATGCTAAAGGATCCAACAACTTTTCTCCGTACAGAGAAAGAAGTGCAGATGCTCCCCAAGAAGGTGACACTAATACTGTAAAAACAGAAGTGTCTTTTGCCGGAAGCAGCTTTATTTTTTTTGCGTATTCATCAAGGTAGGAACATCCAACCGTTACTAATTGTTTTTCCGGTAAACCGCGCATCTTTTCCAAAATACGAATATCATTACCTTGATACTCGCCTGTTAAAAGTATGGAATCAAAATAATCAAGTCCAAATAAACGATATGTTGTAGCGTCGGTAGTCGCATGAAATATATGAGAATAATGCTTTACCCTTTTTGACCGTTTCCATTGGTAAACATCAAGGGCGGGAGTTGTAGCAAGGACAAAATCCGCAGATAAAAAATTCAAGCGGGCAAAAGCTCTATTCCCCTCGCCTATAAATTCTGTCTTTATGTATTTATAATCAGCGTCAAAAACAGGATCATCTTTTGATGAAGTTAAATATAAAAGCTCAATCTTATGGGATTCAAATTCTTCGATAATCGGCTTAAATAAAGTGTAATACCTTTTGTCTTCCGCATAAATTACATATTTGTTTTTTGCTCCGGATTTTGCGTCAGTTTTTACCATGCCGCCTTTAAATAATCTTTTTACATTAATAAATATAGCCTGAAAAGCAAAAAAAACAGTTGCCAATAACCCGATAATTACAGAAAACAACATACTGCCAATTCCGGGGTCTATATACAGCGGAAATAATGTCATGAAAGACCTCCGCAAATCAAAAGCAGGCATATCCCTAAAAAAGCTTTTTTCATAAAGAACTCCTAAAAAACGAACTAATGTTCGTATATAGCATACAATATACAGCTATAATGTATGTGTCAAGCGTCTCTATGAAAAATAATATGAACGCTTTTAAACTGAATAATGGAATTAAATAGGCTTTTTATCCTTAATCTAAAAAAATGGCGAAAAATCATGGGTTTTTCTCAGAAAAAACTTGCGGAAAAGTGCGGTACAGGTCATTCATATATAAGACAGCTTGAAAGCGGAAAAGGGAACCCCTCTTTTGCCTTTATTGGAAAACTAGCTTCCGCTCTGCAAATTGAGCCTTATCAGCTTTTTGGCGAAACGGCAAAGAAAGACCAATCAGCACGCTCAAAACACATAGAAGCAATACAAGCCAAACTGCTGGAAACTATATCCGATAATATTCACTCTGCCTTTGACGAAATCAAAAAAATATAAAAACAATCTTTGTCTTTTGGTAACTCCGCCTTGTTATACCGCTTTTTATTCAATATTATTAACTAATGAACCAAGCAGTCATTATTTTGGGAGCCGGCGTTATGCAGGGACCGGCACTCCAAATCGCCAAAGAGCTGGGATATTATACAATAGCCCTTGACGGCAGTGCGGAAGCTCCAAATATCTCTATGGCAGACCAATTTGAAAAAATCGATCTTAAAGCCAAAGAAGAAATTGAATCGTTTGCCCGCTCTTTACAAAACAAATATGACCGCATTGGCATAATGACGGCAGGAACAGACTTTTCCGCCAGTGTCGCCTGGGCCGCCGAAAAATTAGGCTTGCCCGGCATTCCCTACCAAACCGCCCTAAACGCCTCCGACAAAGGCAGAATGCGCGAATGTTTCAAAAAAGCCGCCGTTCCCTCCCCGGAATTTATAGTTATTACAAACAAAGATCTAAATAACTTGGACAAAATACACTCTCAAATCACAGTCCCCTATTCCCCACTCCCTACTCCCCACTCCCCACTCCCCATTGTTATAAAACCCGTTGACAACATGGGAAGCCGGGGATGCCGCCGTGTTGATAACCCTGATGAATTAAAAGAGGCGGCAAAAACCGCTATTGGCTTTTCCCGTTCAGGCAGGGCTATTATAGAGGCATATATGGAAGGGCCGGAGTTTTCCGTTGACGCAATCGTTTACAAGGGCGAAATTACCATTTGCGGTCTTGCGGACAGACATATATTTTTTCCGCCTTACTTTATAGAAATGGGGCACACCATGCCCACTGAAATTTCCCCTGAAAAACAGACCGCAATACTGGACACTTTCCGCAAAGGTGTTCATGCTCTTGCCCTTGCGGACGGAGAAAACATAGGAGCTGCAAAGGGCGACATTAAATTGACAGCTAACGGCCCCATGATTGGGGAAATTGCCGCACGCCTTTCCGGCGGTTATATGTCGGGGTGGACATATCCGTATTCATCGGGGGTACAGCCCATAAGGGCGGCTATTTTAATGGCAATGGGAAAAGAGCCCGCAGGGCTTGCCCCCGTAAAAAACTGGACTTGCGCGGAAAGGGCATTTATATCGATACCGGGAACAGTCAAACAAATAGTAAATAGCAATGAGCAAATAGCAAATGTTGATATATTTATGCGGATTAAGCCGGGGGATAAGGTTGATTTTCCGCAGAATAATGTAACAAAATGCGGAAATGTAATTGCAAGCGCGCCCGACCGTGAAACAGCGGTAAAAGCTGCCGAGGATGCCGCAAAATCGATTTTTATACATTTAGATCCTGCTGATAAAACAACTGAAGAATACCTCGCGCAGAGGCGCAGAGACGCAGAAGAAGATAATAAGTTTCCTCCTGATGCCTTCGACCTAACAAACGAACAGAAGGAGACTCTATTTAATCGAACTAATTTCCCCACTCCCCACTCCCCACTCCCCACTCCCCTTCTTGGTCTTAAAGATTACATGAATAGAACTATACAAGAAAACATAGAAGCAATACGACAGTTGGCTCCAAAAAGTGCCGAAAATATAGTATTAGACCGACCCTTTTGGGAAGCCTTTATAAAAGGCGGCTGCCAGGGCGCTCTATATTACATCGAATCGACATTATTGGGGAAAAATGAAAAGGAACCTAACTCTTAAAATAATACTTCTCTTGAGTCTCCTAGCTCCCTTGCCCCACTCCCCACTCCCCACTCCCCACTCCCTACAAGCTCTTTCCCTAGACGAAGCCCTAACCCAAATAAACTCCGTCTCTAATAATAACCAAGTCCAATTCCGCTGGGATCCCCTGTTCAAAAGCGGCGTTATTTACTCAGGCGAGCATTTTGGGGCTTTTACAGCTGCCTCCGGTCACGGGGAAACAGGCTATTTACTATTAAATAACTGCGAGCTTTTTAATGTTCCCCTGCCCTATATATCCGGCGGGCGCCTGGATTTCCCGCAGGCCTTTGTTGATATCCTAAAAACAAACTTTTCGCGCTTTCATGAAAATGACGCATCCCGCTTTAGAGTATCAACCATAATAATAGATCCCGGACATGGGGGAAGAGACCCAGGCGCTGTAGCAACCCATACAATCAACGGCAGAAGAACCCAAGTTTACGAAAAAGACATTGTCCTTAGTGTAGGGCTTGCCCTGCGCGACCGCCTGAGCGAAGCCTATCCCGACAAGCGCATTTTAATGACCCGCGATAACGATTCTTTCCTCTCCCTGGAACAACGATCAGATATGGCAAATGCCGTACAGGTAAGGGAAAACGAATCCATTATATTTATATCGATACATGCCAATGCAAGTGTCAGAAATGGAGCAAGGGGCTACGAAGTTTGGCATATAACCGGAAACCAGCGCAGAAACCTTCTTACCACCGCCAACAGCAATGTTCCACAGGATATCCTGGAAATTTATAATCATATGCTGAACGAAGAATTTAACACCGAAAGCAGACTTTTGGCAGATGAAATCCTAAAAGGGTTAGGACAGTCATTTGGCTCATCCATGCCGTCCAGGGGGCGCAAGGAAAATGACTGGTTTGTAGTCAGAAACAGCCGTATGCCGGCAGTCCTTGTGGAACTGGGCTTTGTCTCCAACAGGGATGATGCCATTCTCATGACCAGCCCGGAGGGCTTGCAAAGATTAACTGATTCATTGTACAATGGAATATCAAATTTCATTGGTATATTTGAAAGGTAATGAGAAGAATTATTAACGACATTATTAACACTATCGCAGAATTCATGTCCTCGGGAATTAAACGCAGTATAGTCTTGATCGGCATTTTAGTCCTTATAACAATTGTTGATTTTTTCTCTTTAGGGCTTGCAAGAAGAACCTTTGTATTCTATACTATAAAAGACGGGGTATTAGTCGTAGAAGACAGGATGATTAAACATTCCGGCTCGAAAGAGGAGGATATCATCCGTTATACGGAAGAAGCGCTTTTAGGACCTGTAGCCCAGGATCTAATGCCTCTTTTCCCTCGGGAAACAAGGCTAAAAGCCCTTTTATTCAGGGATGGGGTTGTATATGTCGATTTAACTTCGGCAGCGGCCATGCCGCCTATTGAGGGGGGGCAGGTAAAGGTCAACTTTAATACCCTTTATAACGGGATTTTAAGGAATTTCTCTTATGTAAAGAATGTCCGGTTCTTTATTGAGGGTCAGTCAGTTTACAGTGAGGGGTTTCTTTAAGGGGTAAAACCCGGGTTTTTAACCCAAAAAAAGCCTGAAAATTTGTCAAATTTTTAGGTAAAAAAATATTAGAATTTGGTGTTTTGCCGTTGACAAAACATTAGAAATTCTATAAAATAGTATTGACTAAAAAAATTTAGAAGAATTGTTATTAAAAGGAGCTGTGCATGAAACGAATGCTCATTCTTGTCGTAATTGCGATGTTAGCGGGTCCGCTGTTTGCCGAGGAAGGAGTCCTTATCGACTTCTCCACACTTGCTGCGGATATTACTGTTAGGGTAAGTGAAGATGATACAAGCGATCGTCCAAATCAGAATCGCGCCACATTGTTGGACTTTTCTGTAAACGCGGGCGGAAGCTACACTACCGAACAAAGAAGGGTTATGAGAACCTCTCTTGCTATCGAACAGTGGGAGGTTGAACTTTCTTCCTCTTCTCAAACTGTTGATACTGTTCGCCTTAGCTATACTAGAGAAGCCCCATCCAGGCAGCATGGTACTGTAATGGGTCTTAGAGTACGCTTCCCTACCGAGCCCTTCAATGCTTGGGCAATTGTAAGACCGCCTTTTGAAATCCCCGCTTTTGAGCCCCAGGCTACAGTTAGGGATGACGGTACAATTGAACCGGCAGAAGGTAATGACGGTATTACTTCTGTAAGCCGTTTTGAAGCTCAGGAAGAGGGAGCCCCTGCATACGGTGTTATTAAAAATGTAGGAACAATTAAATCCGTAGCAGTCAATGTTTATGGTCTTAACTTCCCCCATTCTTTGTCAACAATACTTATTGACAACCAAGGCAATCACAGAAATATCTTCATGGGTTACCTTGAATTCGACGGCTGGGGAGAACTTGTTTGGAACAATCCCCAATACATTCAGGAAGTAAGAAACCGCGATATCAGGCTCTATCCTCTTTATCCGACTTCAACTCCGTTTGTTAAGTTCGGCGGATTCCTCGTTCAAAGAGATGCCGCAAAAGCAGGCGGAGACTTTGTTGTTTACTTCAAAGATGTAAGAATTGTCTATGACTTGGCAGTTCTTGATGTTGATCGCGATATTGATGATGAAGCCCTTTGGGGAATTATCCAAACTCGCGAAACCGCACGCAAAAACTTTGAAATGAGGCGCTTTGGACAGGCTCAAGTTCTGCGCTATCTTGAACAGCAGAAACAAGCCACAGAGCTTAATTTTAATGACCCGCGCCGCGTTCAGCAGCAGGATCAATAAAATACTAATTTCATGAAATAGGAGAAACCCAGCATCTTTAGGTGCTGGGTTTTTTATAGCTATGGAAGAGAATACTAAAACGGAAAATCCAGCGGGCGATTTTTCCCTTAATAAGAATAAATTATGGGATGAATATGTCCAATTTTCAGAAAAACGATACCTTATAGTAAATAGCATAAAAGAACAGGTAGAAATTCTGCTTGTTAAGCTTAACTCAAACCCCGTTGTCTCCGGAAGAATAAAAAACTTTGACAGTTATTTTTCTAAATACCTTAAACAATTAAAATCAGGCAATAAAACACCAAACATTTCAGACCTTTTGGGCGTTCGTATTATCTGCCCCTTTATAGAAGATCTAAGTACCGCAGAAAAAATTATAAGAGAAAACTTTAAAATTCTAGAAACAGAAAGAAAAGGGCACTATACTTTTAAAGAATTTGGCTATGAATCCACCCACATTTTAGTTGAAATACCCTCTTCTATATTGGCTGAACATGGAGACCCCGGCACAAAAATAGCGGAAATCCAAATTCGTACCATTTTACAGGATGCCTGGGCGGAAGTTGAACACGAACTTGTTTACAAAGCGGAATTCAGCCCTTTTGACGAGCCTATGAAGCGAAAATTGGCGGCTGTTAATGCCAGCCTTTCGCTTGCGGATATTATTTTTCAGGAAATTAGAAGCTACCAGCGCAAATACAGCAAGGAATTGGGTAAAAGACGCAAAAGCTTTTTTCAAAAAATTGAGGAGTCAATAGATGACCTTCTTTTTGATTCATCTTCAAAATTAACCGGCATAGAACAGGTTATGGATGCCTCTCCCCTGCTCTATGATGAGAATTCAGAAAATCAATCGATTGATGACCTTCTTGTTAACGCCCTTACGGCTCACAATCAAAATAAGTTTAACGAAGCCATCAATCAATATTCTAGAATTCTTTTATTTAATCCTACAAATCAAATATGCTCAATTATTTACAAACACAGGGGTATGGCATATTTTGCCTCTTCAAAATATAAAGAAGCCATTCAGGATTTTACTTCGTCCTTGGAACTTGACACTAAATCTTATAAAGCCGCCTATTTCCGCGGGGTTGTTCATTCTGTATTAAAAGAATACTCTGCCGCCCTGGATGATTATACCTTGTCATTGGATATTAACCCATACCAGCCATTTTGTCTTTTCAGGCGTGCACAGGCTTATTATCATATTGGAGATTTCCCCCAGGCGCTGGCAGACTGTGAAAACTCGCTTGGCATGGAGCCGGGGAATACCTCCGCCGCACGGTTTAAAGACCTGCTTTTAGATAAACTAAAAATGTAAGAGAATTATGAAAAAATGAATAGACTTAGTTTATTACATTTGATATTATTAAGACAAGGCCGAGTAGCTCAGTGGATAGAGCAATAGCCTTCTAAGCTATTGGTCGCAGGTTCGATTCCTGCCTCGGTCAATCTAATCAATCTAATCAAGCCAAACAACTTCCTTTGGCGTGGTTTGTTACATTATTATTTTATTAAATATATTTCTATATCCATCTACACTGTTTTTATCAATTAACTCTACATTTATTATTTCAGAAATTTTTTTTGCAAAATCTTTTAATTCATCAGCATATTCAACGGACTGATATATTCTATATGCATTTAAATTTTTATGAACTAAATCCACATTGTATTTTTTTCCGATTATTCTTTTTCCCCTGTTAATTTCTTCAGGTGCACTATTTATTGATACTTCTTTTAATTCATTAATATTTATTACTTTTACTTTTTTTAAAAATAAGCCGTATTTAAATATTATTTTTTGTTCTTTAATATTAAAGATTATTTTTTTAACATCATTTGCAGAATAAACCAAACCAATAAACGCACATACATGAAAAAATATAGGAACATAATTTTCTTCTTCTTTTATTTCTTTTATTAATAAAACTGCCATAACTAAAAAAAATATTGAGCCTAATAGCATTAAATATGAGAATAAATTTCTGTTATTTTTATAATTTTTTACCATAAATAAGCCGCTGTTTAATTTTATAATCTCATTTGAATAGAACATATCTCCTCTTATTTACTTTTGTGTATCAGAACAAAGCAGGAATTGCTTCCAGCCCCAGTGTTTCTTTAAACCCAAAAAGAATATTCATATTCTGAATGGCTTGCCCTGACGCACCCTTTACCATATTATCTATTGCGCTTGTTACTATTAATATAGTTCCATTAATATCAACATGAACAGATATATCGCAAAAGTTAGACTGGCGTACCCTGTTGGCTGCGGCGGTAAGCCCTGCGGGCAGTACTCGAACAAAAGGCTCGTCCTTGTAAAAATTGATATAAAGATTTCTTATTTCGGCAGTTTTTGCTTCAATTTCTTTTGCAGGGGGAAGCACCTTTTGTGTATTACCCGGTGATATTTGCCATTCAGTAACAAGCGGAATATAAATTGTGCTTAAGATTCCCCTGTTTAAAGGCGCAAGATGAGGCGTAAAAATTAAAAGGGGAGCGTTTTTGTTTGTCTGCGCCGCCATTTTTGACAAACCTCTTGCTATTTCAGGCGTGTGTCTGTGTGAGGCTGCTTTGTACGCCGTAACAGAGTCGGCGCACTCTGGGTAGTGGAAGGAACGAGACGGCTCCCTGCCTCCTCCTGAAATGCCTGTAATAGCATTAACTATAAGCGTGCTTTCGGAAGAGGCAAGCCCTTTTGCAAGAGCCGGAAAGGCTCCAAGCAGCGCTCCTGTGGGATAACACCCGGGGCAGGCAATTATTGCAGGACCATTTGAAGCAAGCCCTTTTATCTTTTGCCTGTTAAGCTCAGGCAGACCATATATCGATTTTTTGTGAAGCTCGGGAAACTGATATTGCTTGCCATACCAGGCGCTGTAGGTTTCTTCGTCGTCATCAAAGCGAAAGTCCGCTGAAAGATCAATATAATGTTTTTTTTGATTCATACAGGCTTGAGCAAAGCCTTCTCCCACAGCATGGGGAAGAGCCGAAAAAACCACATCGCTGGAGGCTATTACATCCTCGGCTTTTAAAAGCAAACCGTCTATTTTACCGTTTTTTGCCGCTATATCCAAAAAATTGGGGTAAACCTCTTCCATCTTACCGCCCTCGAAAGAAACCGAGGAAAGCATCAATTTTTCGACTTTTGGGTGTCCTAAAAGGAGCCTGACCAATTCAGCCCCCGCATAGCCTGTTGCGCCTATAATTCCTACTTTCATATGTTAATTATGCTTATAATAAAAAGATTGGTCAATTACAGGAAAACATTTCTGTAACACTGGATTAAATTATTGGTTTTTAATATAATATGAGTATGAAGTTGATAAAATTGAGTTTTGCGGTATTCTTGGCAGCCTTGTTCTTTTTTGCGTGTCAAACCAATATAAATATCAGGGAAGATTTATCCCCGGCGGAGCTTATTCAAAGAGCTCAGGAAGCGTCTGACCGTAACCGCTACAAGGCGGCTTTACAATACTATCAGGCTCTTTATGATCGCAATAGTACCAATTTAGACCTTGTTATTACGGCAGAATATGAAATAGCCTTTATTTATTACAAGCAAAAAAGATACGCTGAGGCTAGAGAGGGGTTTGAATCTCTTTTGGAATATTACAATACCCCGGATCAGGCATTACTGCCCCAGCAGTTTAAAAGGCTTGCAGAGATAGTATTAGCTAGAATAGACGAAAAAGAGGCCCAGCAAAATAGGCACAGATTTCCCTGGCAAAAACGGGAAACTTAAGCTTAACTAGCTAATATCTCTGCGTAAATCAGCGTCTTTTTCCGCGTAAATCCGCGTAAATCCGCGTTAATGGGTAACCCCGTTAAAGGGTTGCCCCGTTGGGAACCCCCTTGAACAAGTTTATAAAAAGCTCAATAATATAGTACTACGCTATGGAAGAGTTACAGTCAACAGAGGTACTTGAACGCGAAATCCTGGATGATGCAAGAAAAAAAGCCTTGCGTATCCTAAAAACTGCCGACGAAACAGTGAGCGCAAAAACCGCCGAATGGAGCGCAAAAACCGCCGAAAGCATTGCGGAAATTAAAGAAAATTACAATAAACAAAAAAAGCAAGCAGCCGAAAAAGTAATGGTCCGCCTGCCTATTGATAAACTCCGCACAAAGGCGGAAAGAATAGAAAACCTTATAAAAGAGGCAATGAAAAACTGGTATGAAAATACCAGCCGCCCTATGGTTATACAACTTCTTACAGATGAACTTTCCAAACGGCTTGATATTTGCAAAGGGATAAGAACCGGCGTAAAAAAGAAAGCCTGTTTTAGCGGCATTGATCATAAAGACGCAGAAACAATCTTAAAAAAAGCCGATTTAGACGCTGAATTGGAAGAGGTAAAATCCGCCGATCCATATCCTGTAATTACCATAGAAACTAATAACACCCGTATTATTGCGTCTATTCAAACTATTATTGATTTTTATCTTGCGGAAAAACGCCAAGAATTGGCAGAAGCCCTTGTTGGACATGATTTTATGGAGAATCTATGAAACATAAAATTGGCACTGTTACAAGGATTTCCGGCCCCATTATTCGCGCGTGCGGGCTTGGGAGCGCCGGGCTTTTTGATCTTGTTGAGATTGGCGAAAATAAAATAATAGGCGAAATAATCCGCTTGGAAGGCGATGAAGCTGTTATTCAGGTTTATGAAGATAGTACCGGTCTGCAAATAGCAAGTTCTGCGGTTTCTACAGGACGGCCTTTATCTGCTCTTCTTGGCCCGGGATTAATGGGAACAATTTACGACGGTATTCAACGGCCTTTGGAAAAACTTTTTGAACAAGACGGCGCTTTTATGAAACCGGGCGGAAGAGGACATCCGCTTGATGAAACAAAAAAATGGCATTTTACCCCAAACAAAGATTTAGCTGAAAAACTTGCTAAAGGCGAAAAAATTGACGCTTTAGGGGGGCTTGTTCTTGGAACGGTAAAAGAAACTGAAAGCATTACTTGTAAAATTATGATACCTCCGAATATTAAAGGCGGTACTATAACAAATCTAAGCCCGGAAGGCAGCTATACAATTTTTGAAACGGCTGCAATTACCAGCCTTGGCGAAGAAATAAAAATCGCCCAGTGGTGGCCTGTCCGTCTTTCGCGCCCTGTGTCCGCCCGTCTCTCTCCCGATCAACCGCTTATAACAGGCGAGCGCGTAATAGATGTGTTTTTTCCTTTGTCGCGCGGAGGAACTGCCGCTATTCCCGGCGGCTTTGGCACAGGCAAGACAATGACACAGCATGCCATTGCCAAATGGTGCGATGCAGATGTAATTATCTATATTGGCTGCGGAGAACGAGGCAATGAAATGACAGATGTTTTAACCGAGTTCCCTGAATTGCAGGATCCTAGAACCGGTCGCAGCCTTATGGAAAGAACTCTGTTAATCGCTAACACTTCCAATATGCCTGTTGCCGCACGCGAAGTATCGATATATACAGGAGTAACAATAGCCGAGTTTTACCGTGATATGGGATATCATGTTGCGATTATGGCAGACTCAACAAGCCGCTGGGCGGAGGCGTTACGCGAACTTTCCGGACGCATGGAAGAAATGCCTGCAGAAGAAGGATTCCCCGCATACCTGCCTACACGCCTTGCAGAATTTTATGAAAGAGCAGGACGCGTTACAACTTTAAATAACGCAGAAGGTTCTGTTACTATAATTGGAGCGGTATCTCCTCCGGGCGGTGATTTTTCAGAACCTGTAACTCAGCATACAAAAAGGTTTATTCGTTGTTTTTGGGCACTGGACCGCGATTTGGCGAATGCACGGCATTATCCGGCTATTTCATGGATAGACAGTTATTCCGAATATGCCGAAGAGGTTTTGCACTGGTGGCAAAGCGTAAATCCCGGCTGGACAGCGGCACGCCAAAAAAGCATGGAACTTCTAAAAAAGGAACAAAGATTAGCAGAAATTGTACGCCTTATAGGACCTGATGCCCTGCCCGATGAACAAAAATTAATCCTTCTTACCGCACAAATTATAAAAGACGGATTTTTACAGCAGAATTCTTTTGATGAAGTTGATTCGTACTGTGTTCCTGAAAAACAAGTCAGGCTATTAGAACTAATCATGGAATTTCACGACCGTGCACATACATGTATTGAACTTGGTGCAACCATGTCAAAGATAACGGAAAAAGGTTTCAAAGAAACGCTTTCCCGCCTTAAATCAACAATTAAAAATAACGATATTGCCAGCTTTAAGGAAATTGAAGAAAATATTCGTTTTACCTTTGAAGAAATGGAACGCAGTTACCGTGCAAGAGGTGCGGCATGAGAGGCATAGAATATAAAGGGCTTGATCGCATAGAAGGTCCTGTTGTAATAACAAAACGAAGTTTAAGCGTTGGCTACAATGAAGTTGTAGCGGTGTATGATAGGGAAAATAAAAAAAGACTTGGACGCATAGTTGATCTAAGCGAAAACTGGGCAGCGGTTCAAATTTTTGGAAACAGTACCGGGCTTTCCGCCGATGATTCAAGAGTTGAATTTTTAGACAGACCAATGGAGCTTCGTGTTGGAGAAGGTCTTTTAGGCCGTGTTTTTAACGGGCTGGGAGAACCCATTGACGGCTTTGGTGACATTTTTTCATCCAAGTTATATGACATTAACGGGCTTCCAATTAATCCGTACGCTCGAACATATCCCCGCGACTTTATTCAAACCGGTATTTCATCAATAGATGGAATGAATACCCTTATCCGCGGACAAAAACTGCCAATATTTTCAGGTAATGGACTCCCCCACAACCGCCTTGCCGCTCAAATTGTAAGACAGGCAAAAATACTTTCTTTTGATCAAAATGGAAATATTATAGACGGAGAAAAATCCCAATTTGTTATCGTTTTTTGTGCAATGGGCATCAAAAACGATGTTGCCCGTTTCTTCCTTGACGATTTTGAACAATCAGGCATACTTAATAATGTTGTAGTATTTTTATCTTTGGCGGATTCGCCTTCGCTGGAACGGCTTGTTACCCCAAGATGTGCCCTTACTGCTGCGGAGTATCTTGCTTATGAAAAAGATTACCATGTACTTGTTGTAATGACAGATATGACCAATTACTGTGAAGCAATGCGTGAGGTTTCCTCGATAAGGGGCGAAGTTCCCTCTAGAAAGGGTTATCCCGGTTATTTGTACTCGGATTTAGCTTCTTTGTACGAAAGAGCGGGAAAAATAAAAGGTTCGCAAGGCTCTATTACTCAAATACCAATTCTTACCATGCCTAATGATGATATTTCCCATCCAATTCCGGATCTTTCCGGTTATATAACAGAAGGGCAGATTGTTCTTGACCGCGAGCTTTCCCAAAGAGGTATTTACCCGCCTGTTGCAGGGCTTCCAAGTCTTTCACGCTTGATGAAAGACGGCATAGGTCCGGGCATGACAAGGGAGGATCATAAAGATGTTTCCGCTCAGTTATTCGCCGCTTATGCAAAAGTAAAGCATGTCCGCAACCTTGTATCGATTATTGGCGAAGAAGAACTATCCCAAAGCGACAGGCAATATTTAAAATTTGGCGAAAAACTGGAACAGATTTTTTTAAGCCAAGGCGAGTACGAAAACCGCAGCATTGGACAAACCCTTGACCTTGGCTGGAAGGTGTTAGCTGATCTGCCAAGGGAAGATTTACTGCGGGTAAAAGAAGAATATATTAAGAAATATATGCAAGATTAAACTTTTGGTATAAAAGTTTTGTCTATTTTAACCATTTTTTTACAGGCTTCTTTAAACGAGGAATATTTTTTTAAAAAACAAGAGCCAATTACAGCGCAGCCTAAAAGCTCGGCTTCTTTGTAAACAAGGGTTTGTATTTCTTTGCCTGTTATGTTGGCTTTTAGTTGATTCATATAGTCATTTACCGACATTCCGCCCGTTACTCTTAATAAGTTTACTTTTACGCCTGTGCTTTCCATTTTGTCTATGATTTCTTTTACTTTATGGCATAATTCTTCCAAAAGGGCGTTAGCTGCATTTCTTTGAGCCGGATTTTCGCTTTCCCTTGCTATGGCAAAAAAATCTTTTATATTAGAAAGCCCCAGTATTTCACTTGTCTGTTCTATTGCAAAGCCGGACATATCGATTTTTCCTGACAGATTCCAGTATGGTTTAATCGGATGCTTATATGACATTAGTTTATTTTCATTAACAAAATTTTCCGTACAAAGATTTATTCCCTCTGATGAGCCTGTCCGGTCTAAAGCCTGACCCGGTTCTGTAATACCCGCACCCAAAATTGCGGCAAAAAAGTCCGGCCCTGCGGAAATTACGGGAATGCTGCCGGTAAAACCAAAACTTTGCGCAGTCTTTTCCGGCAATATACCAAACTTTTCACCCGGACGAATAAATGAAGGGAATTTCGATTTATCCAGTTCCAATTTTTTTAGCACACTGTCATTCCAAAACCAGCGATCAAATCCATCGGATGGAAAAACTGAACAGGCATTGCCTGTAAGCCTGTATGCTAAGTATTCAGGACATCCAAGAAAATATTTTGTATGCTTATACAAATCCTCTTCTTCGCTTTTAATCATTAAAATTTTGGGAAGAAAAAAAGCAGCGTCAACATATCCGCCCATCACTTTTGAAACTTCTGCTTGATAATCTTCCGCACTGCGGTCAAACCACAATCGTGCGTCAGAAGCGGCGCCGTTTGCAAGCACAGGTACAAGCGTGGGACCCTGTCCGCTTATAACAATAGCCGCAACTTTGTCTTGATTGCCCAACTGCAGGCAGCAGAATTTAAAACCCTTAAGCCATTGCTCGGTATCTCCGTCATGCGACATGGGGGCTGATGCAAAGCCCAGGCGGTTACCCTCATAATCCCATAGAGCAGCTTTAAAATTACTGGTTCCAATATCTATAGTTAGCAGCATTTGAATAATAATTCCTTTATTGCATGACCTTTTGCCAAACCCTTTTGCTCAAACTTTGTTTTTGGCCTCCATTCCTGCGGCGGAGCATAATCGTTATATGTATTTTTTAAACCGATTGTTGCGGTTAATTCTTCCAATGCAAAAAGAGCGTAATCTTCCCAGTCTGTTACCATGTATAAATAACCCCCGGGTTTTAAGCATGAAGCCAATTTTTCAGTAAATGGGCGTTGTATTAAACGGCGTTTATGATGCTTTTTTTTTGGCCACGGATCCGGAAAAAAAAGGTGGATAGCGTCCAAAGAACCTGCCGGAATCATTTTCTCCGACGCTTGAACGGCATCGAATTCAATTATTCTTATATTGGAAATATTTCTTTTTTCCATTTCCCATAACAGTCTTCCTATACCCGGCTTGTGAACTTCTATGCCAAGATAATTTTTTCCGGGGTTATTCTCGGCTATTTCGGCAGTTGCAATGCCCATTCCAAATCCAATTTCCATAATAACACTGTTTGAATTGCCATATAATTTCTTAAAATCTATTTTTTCTTCGGTAAATGGTATTAGAAAATTACCGGAAAGTTTATTATATGCGTTTTTTTGGGCATCAGTAAAACGGCCTGCCCGTATTACGAAACTTTTATTCATCGTTTTAATTAACAGGAACTACATTTGTATAGGCGCTGGTAAAATTAGCTTCATCATCCGCCCAAAGCGCTGCAGTTAATACCGTAGAAGGAAAATTAAAATTGGAGACCCTTCCTGTAAGGTTTTCTACCAATATATCCGTAACATAATTTCCGGCGCTGTCATAACAAATAAGCCTGTTTACAGGCCATGTGGAGTTTATTGTATAATTACCCTCAGAAATTGTCAGCTCAGGAAAGGGATAATTAATATTCCCGTCAAATGTAAAATTTCGTTCTGTACTTTCACCGCCTTTATTAAACAAAACAGCACGGTAAACACCGCGGGGTAAATTCCCCTCTGCCACTGATATACTGCGGGTTCCAATCCATGTTCTGCCGTCGTCTTCGTAACTTATCCATTCATCGCTGTTTATCTGCCATCTTAGCTGCTCCCTATCATGATACAAATACAGCTTGTCCAGGTTATTAATCCCATCTCCGTCATTTGGAATAATAAAAAAAGAAAACTGTTCATTAACCCCTGTTTCCCCCTGATATAGAACAAGCTGCAAAAAACCATAGGTAATTTCCGGCTTTGATCTTGTACAGGAAAGAGAAATCAGTACAATAATTAATAAAAATACACCCGTTTTTTTCATAAATAACCGTATTTTTAGTATAGAATAAAACATAAATATTGTCTATAATTTAATCTATGAAAATTTGGTTTGCTACAAATAATACCCATAAAAAAAAGGAACTTCAAGCTATTCTTAACAGGAGTTTGACTATCCCATCGGAACAAAAAATTACCTTTAATCCGGATGAAACGGGAGCTTCCTTTTGTGAAAATGCCCTGCTTAAAGCCCGCGAATTAAAAAAGCTTCTTGGCAGGAAAAACGAACCGGTTATTGCCGATGATTCCGGGCTTTGTGTCGATGCCCTTGACGGCAGACCCGGCGTATTATCCGCCCGTTATGGAGAAGTTAACAATAAAAAACTAACAAGCCAACAGCAAAATCTGCTTTTACTTGATGAATTGGGAGATAAACCGGAAAGGAGTGCCCGCTTTGTCTGCGCTATGGTTCTTTTGTTTGATGAAAATCGATTCTTTATAGTCCAGGAAACACTGGAAGGAGAAATTGTTAAATCACATAAACAAATGAGGGGAGACGGCGGCTTTGGATATGACCCTATTTTTATTGTTCCCAAATTCAGCCGCACCCTTGCCGAGTTAACAAGCGAGGAAAAAAATACAATAAGCCATCGCGGCAAAGCAGGTAAATTATTATCTAAACTACTAAATGAAAGGCTATAACATAAACACGGAACTTAACGAACCACAAATACAAGCTGTTACCGCAATCGAAGGTCCTGTTTTGATAATCGCGGGTGCAGGTTCAGGGAAAACCCGTGTTATTACCTATCGAATTGCTCATATGCTTGTAAAAGGCATTCCGCAGTCCAATATTCTAGCTCTTACATTTACAAATAAAGCAGCAAATGAAATGGAAACCCGCGTTAAACAGCTGACGGGTAAAAAATTAACAAGCCTTACTATCAGCACATTTCACGCTTTTGGGCTTAAGCTTATAAAGGAAGAAGCGGAGATACTTGGTTACAGAAAAAATTTTTCTGTTTATGATGAAACTGATAAAATGTCTTTAATAAAAGAATCTCTTAGAGAATGCAAGGTATCGCCTAAAAATGTTGATATTTATGCTCTTAGTCAGCAATTTTCCAAAATAAAAACGGGAATGGCCGATTGGACAAGTAATGCTGTCATGCAGCCTGTTTATGAAGAATATCAAACCAGTCTTAAAATTTATAATGCGGTTGATTTTGACGACTTGCTGACTGTTCCCCTTGAACTTTTTGAAAAACACGGCGATATTCTGCAAAAATACCGTCAAAGATACCGCTACATTATGGTGGACGAGTTTCAAGATACCAGTTTAATTCAATATAAATTGATGAAATTACTGGCAGGCAGTAAAAACGCAAATGTTTGTGTTGTGGGCGATGATGATCAATCCATATATTCATGGAGAGGCGCAAATTATGAAAATATTCTGTTTTTTGAAAAAGATTTTCCCAAAAGGATAGAAATAAAACTTGAACAAAATTACCGTTCTACTTCTACAATTCTTGATGCTGCAAACGGCGTTATTTCGCATAATACAGGAAGAAAAAATAAAAAACTTTGGTCGGGCAATGCCGGAGGTAAACCTGTTGAATTATTTTTCCCTGAAAATGAAAGTGCCGAAGCTGATTTTATCGCAAACCAAATAAAATATATACATATTACGGATAATCTTAATTATCACGAATTCGGCGTTTTAACAAGAACAAACTCCCTTATGACAAAAATTGAAGAAGCCTTTCTAGCGGAAAACATTCCTTATAAAGTATCCGGCGGAACAAGTTTTTTCCAGCGAAAAGAAATTAAAGATATTATTTCTTATATGCGGCTTATTGCAAATCCTGATGATGATGTAAGCCTTTTACGCATTATTAACACTCCCAGAAGGGGAATTGGCAAAACCACAATTGCTTCGTTAAGCGAGATTGCCAAAAAAAATCATATAAGTTTATGGTCGGCATTAGCAAGGCTTAATTATGCGAAATCTCAAGGACAGAAAGATCTTTTTCAGGATAAAAAAGCCGCAACAGAACTTGAAGAATTTTCTTTAATGATTGAAAATTTTAGGGCTCTCTTTTTGGAACGAAAAAGTGAAAATGGGTTTCGCTGGTCGCTTTCAAACTGTGTAAAAATACTAATAGACAATATCAATTACTGGAGTTATCTTGTAATAGAACATGGAAAGGACGAAAAAAAAGCCCGTTGGAAATACGGCAATATTGAATATTTTATAAGAATGATAGAATATTGGGAAAGCGATCCCGATAATCTTGACGCAGGTTTATACCCCTGGCTTAACAGAATAAGCCTTATCACAAAAGATGACGGAAATGATGACAACAAGGGAAAAGTAAATTTAATGACAATTCATGCCGCTAAGGGATTGGAATTCCCTGTTGTGTTTATCGCCGGAGCTGAAAAAGGGTTAATCCCCCATGAAAAATCAATCGGTGAAGGTGAAGAAGAAGCCGGCAGCATAACAGGCACAGCCAGCTTAGAAGAAGAACGGAGGCTTTTTTATGTTGCTATTACAAGAGCAAGAGAAAAACTTTTTATAACTTCATGCAGACAGCGCAGTAAAATACAAAATACCCTTATTTGTGAACCCTCGCCTTTTCTAAAAGAAATACCCAAAGAATTAATTAAATTTCATGAACCGGAAAAAGATACAGTTCCGGATGACGCACAGGCGGAAAAGTTTATGTCACAGTTAAAAGCAATAATTAAAGATTAACTTCTCCAAAAGGAGACGCTTCTTCCAAAACTTTTGCAATAACACGGTTATTAGGCAGTAAAAGATTTGGATCGTTTTCTAAAATTGCAAAAGCGTCTGTGCGGGCAATTTCCAATTGTTCAAAATCCCGAATTGGATTTGCTATTCCCAAAATAAGATACCCGGATTGTTCTGTGCCCGCTATTTGACCGGGCCCCCTAAGTTTTAAATCTTCTTCTGCTATTATAAAACCGTCTGAATTTTCAAGCATTACTTTTAGGCGTTTCTTGCCATCTTCTGTTAATTCATCAGAATAAACAAGAAAACAATACGACTGCTCCGTACCGCGCCCTACCCGCCCTCTTAATTGGTGCAAAGCGGAAAGTCCAAACCGTTCCGCGTGTTCTACCACCATACAGGCTGCGTTCGGAACATCAACGCCTACTTCTACAACACTTGTTGCTGCAAGAATATTTATTTTATTTATTCTAAAATCGTTCATTATTTTTTGTTTTTCTTCTTCTGATAATTTTGAATGAATTATTGCGGTTTTGTATTTTGGAAATATTTCTTTGGACAGCCTTTCTGCCATAGAAACCGCATCTTTAATATCACCGGAATTTTCTCCTTCTTCGATTAACGGATAAACAAAATATGCCTGCCTGCCCTGTTCTAACTGTCCTCTTACATAATCATAAACTTTTTTTTCATTAGATTCTTTTGCAAGATGGGTTTTTACAGGTTTTCTTCCCGGCGGCATATCCCGTATTACCGATACATCCATATCTCCAAAAACTGTAAGTGCAAGCGTTCTAGGAATGGGAGTTGCGCTCATCATTAAAAGACCGGGGTTATCGCCTTTTGACATAATTAATGACCGTTGTGTTACGCCAAAACGGTGCTGTTCGTCTATTACAACAAGTAAAAGTTTCTTGTATTCTACATCTCTTGAAAAAAGAGCATGAGTTCCAACTACAATGTCTATATTCCCTGCCTTTAGATTACTTAAAAGCTCTTTTCTTCCCTGTGATTTTAAATTCCCGGTAAGAAACGCAACATGAACGCCAAGCGGTTCTAAAAAACGAGCGGCGTTTTCGGCATGCTGTCTGGCTAATAATTCAGTCGGAGCCATTATTGCCGCCTGTCCTCCGTTTTCAACTGTGTTTAAAGCCGCAAAAAACGAAACTAAAGTTTTGCCGGAACCAACATCGCCCTGCAAAAGCCTTGCCATTGGAATATTTGACACCATATCGCAATTTATTTCTTTAATTGCATTTTTTTGTCCTTCTGTTAATTTAAACGGAAGCCTTTCCATAAGAAGTTTTTGTAATTTTGTATAAAAATCGTTTTGGGATGTTTTTAAATTAAAAGTCTGCGGCGGCCTGTTAATTCTTCTTTTTCCTACCATAATTTCAAGATAAAAAAGTTCTTCATATATAAGAGTTTTCTTTGCTTTTTGCAGGTTTTCCAATGAATCCGGAAAATGAATTATATTAACCGCTGTTTTTTTTGGATATAACTCATATTTATTAATTAAATCTGCCGGCAGTTCATCCTGTATTTCATTTGAATATTCAGACAAAGCCCGCTGTATAAAACGACGCATCATACTTTGGGATAATCCTAAAGTAAGAGGGTAAACAGGAAGAATTTCTCCAAACGAATTTTGAAAGCCTGCATCTTCAATTTCAAAATAGCTTGACTGAAGCTCTCCGTATTTGTAATAAAATTTTCCCCAAATTCTGTATTGTTTTCCCGTAATAAGCTGTTTTTCAAGCCAGGGCCTGTTAAAACATAATAAACAAGCTTGAGCGGTATCATCCTCTACATAAACTTTTAAGGTTTTCATTCTTCCAAAACCAATCCAATCACGCGAAAAAACTTTTACAACCGTACAAACTTTGCCGTTTTGGTAATTTTTAAGGGGATTATTTTTACCGCGATCTTCCCAGTCACGCGGGTAATGGACAAGTAAATCGCATATTCTGTTTATTCCAAGTTTTGCAAGTTTTGGAACAGCCGAAGAGCCAACCCCGTATAATTTATTTATTTTATCATCAATTTTTCTTAGAAACATTATATTGGCAAACCCGCAAGAAACACAGCAAGATATGGAATGGCAATTTTACCGCCAATCCATAAAGCAATTAAAATAATTAAAGAGATTATTATTTCTGACAAATAATGTGATATTTTATTTCCATTAACAATTCTGCCAATTCTGTACAAAATAGGCTGTGAAACAGATTCAACAAACTGCCAAAACATTGTATAAGAGTCACGGTTTGTAAGATACGCGATTAAGCGCAGTATTATAACAATAATAAAAAAGCCAAGTATAAATGAAATTACACTCCATACTGTTAATGTAACAATCGAAAGAATGCTGCCAATCGTTATGGTATCGAAACGGGAAATTAAAAAAAGTACATTTTGTGCTATGGAGAGAGCCGCAATACCGGCAATTGCGGAAAAATCTATAACGCCAATGCGAAGATTTAAGTTCCGCCTCCACCAGTTAAGGTATGGGTCGGTAAGCAATTCCAAAAAACTTACAAATCTTCCCTGTGCCATGTTTCCAAACCATGAGAGTACAATACGAATTAATAATATTATTGAATAAATGCCTAAAATAGATGCCATTATTCCGAATATCATATTTACCTCCTCCAGACTTCTTCCACACAAACATTCTTCTTAAGTTCATTTATAATATTTTCAGATGAATTAATTCCATAATGAACTTTAATTATTTTTTCTTTTACAGTTTCTCCGTCTAAAACAGACAAATGTATAAACAATAAACATGATCCTGAGTTTTCCGCAATATAGTCTTTTAAAGAATGTAATTTGCTGTCATCATTTACGGCATCCGAATGTAATCTAATATGCATTTCTTCCGGGGGCAGAATGGAATCAACATTTTCTTTTTTTACAATTTCATCAACAACAAACGAGTATCTGGCTTTATCTTTTTGATAATCAATTTTTCCGTTTAAAATTAATATTTTATCAATCTCAAACTCATTTTGATATTTTTCCCAAATACTTGGAAATATTGTCAAATCAATCTCTCCATTATAGTCAGAAAGAACTCCAAATGCCATTTTACTGCCTTTTTGGGTAATAATGGTTCTTACATTCTTTAATATTCCAACCAAAACCGCAGAACCTTCCCTAAAATTATCAGAACTTGAAAGATTTATATTTACAACTCGCTGCCAAATTTCTTTGTATTCATCCATTGGATGACCTGAAAAATAAAAACCCAAAAGCTGTTTTTCTATGTTTAGTTTTTCAAGACGGCTTATTTCCGGAAATCTGTCAAACTTAAATTCCGGCATTCCGGCATCAGGCGAATCTTCAAACAAACTCGTCTGCCCTGCCTGTTTGTCTTCTTTCTTTTTTAATGCGTATTCTATTGCTTTTTCCGCATTACCTAAAAGTGTTTCTCTTACTATACCAAATTCATCAAACGCCCCTGTTTGAATTAACAATTCAATTACTTTTTTGCTTACCCCTTTTATGTCAACACGGTCAAGAAAATCCATAAAAGATGTATATGGCCCGTCTTTTCTTCCTTTTACAATTTCTTCAGACGGCGACTCCCCTACCCCTTTTATGCCTAAAAATCCGTAAACAATTTTATCGCCAACTACAGAAAAATATTTATCGGAATAATTTACGCTTGGCGGCTGTATATCTATGCCCATTTTTCTGGTTTCGTCTATACAATATGAAAGCTTCTCTGTTTTGTAACTGTTAATTTTTAATATCGATGCCATAAATTCGGCAGGAAAATTTGCTTTTAAGTATGCTGTTTTGTATGCCAATACGGAGTACGCGGCGGCGTGGCTTTTATTAAAACCGTAACCTGCAAAAGGAATAAGCAGTTCAAAAATATCATCAGCTTTTTTTGCGGTATATCCGCGCTCTACGGCTCCTGCAATAAATTTTTCTTTTTCCTTGACCATTTTTTCCATGATCTTTTTTCCCATAGCCCGCCGTAATTCATCAGCATGACCAAGAGAAAAGCCTGCAATAATTTTTGCAACTTCCATTACCTGTTCCTGATAAACAATAACGCCATAAGTATCTTTAAGTATTCCTTCCAAACTTTTATCGGGATAGGTAATTTCCTGCCGTCCGTTTTTGGACTCTACAAAGCGAGGTATATTTTGCATAGGGCCGGGGCGGTACATTGCATTTAAGGCGGTAAGGTCATCGATTGATGTTGGTTTTGTCTGCTTTAAAATATTCTGCATTCCGTCAGATTCAAACTGGAATATGCCAAAACTTTTTCCTTCTCCAAGCATTTTAAATGTTTTTTTATCATCTTCTGCAATATTTTCCGTACTAAAATTGGAATATTCACCTCCCCGCAGACGGATTAATTCTTCCGATCTTTTTATTAAATCCAAAGTTTCCAATCCAAGAAAGTCCATTTTTATAAGGCCTGCCGACTCAAGATAATCCATATCAAACTGAGTGGCTATATCGCCTGTTTTTGTATCACGGAATAAAGGCACAAGTTCTACAAGGTTTTCCTTTCCTATGACAACTCCTGCCGCGTGAATTCCTGAATGACGGCTTAGCCCTTCAAGTTTTCTTGCCAGTTTAAAAAGTTCGGTATAACGGGCATCTTTTTCCAGTTCACGGAGCTTGGGCTCCAGTTCAAAGGAATCTTCCAGCGTTGAGCCTGTTATTAAATTTGTTATCATTGTAGCTTCAGATATTGAAATTTGCAGAACGCGCGCTACATCTTTTATAACTGCCTTTGCTTTTAATGTTGCAAAAGTAATTATTTGCGCTACTCTGTCCTTGCCGTACTTGTTTGTTACATAATTTAAAACATCTTTTCTTCTTTCAACTTCAAAATCAATATCAAAATCCGGCATAGAAATCCTGTCAGGATTAAGAAATCTTTCAAAAAGAAGTCCGTATTTAAGAGGGTCTATATCCGTTATGTTTAAGGTATAAGCTATTATAGAGCCTGCTCCTGATCCCCTTCCAGGTCCTACGGATATGTCATTTTCTTTTGCATAACGAATAAAATCCCAAACAATTAAAAAATAACCTGTAAAGCTCATACTTGTAATTACTTCAAGCTCATAATCCGCTCTTTCTTTAATTTTTTTCCATTCTTCACCATCTGCGGCTTTTTCTTTTGGATATCGGGTCTTTAGTTTCTCATTTACTAAATGTCTTAAATAGGCATCAGGGGAATCAAAACCTGAGGGAATATCAAATTCAGGCAAATACTGCGGCAAATCTTTTACGCCAATTTTTGGAACATCGGGGGCGCAGCGATTTGCAATAAGTACGGTATTTTCAATAGCATCCGGATATTGCGGAAAAATCTTAGCCATTTCATCGCCTGTTTTAAAATAAAACTGGTCTCCAAAATATTTTTTGCGTTTTTCATCTGTACGGAATTTAGCCGTTCCAATGCAAAGCATTATGTCATGTGCTATATGATCTTCCTGCTCCAAATAATGAACATCATTGGTTGCGGCTAACGGAATACCTGTCTTTTTAGAAATATCGGCAAGGGCTGTACAAATATCTCTTTGCGATAAATCACATCCCCTTATGCTGCCTTCAGGCATTCCGTGATCTTGTATTTCAAGGTAAAAGTTTGGATTGCCTTGATCGTCTTTGCCAAAAAGATTGCGGTAGTATATCGATTTTTTTTCTGCTTCTTCTATTTTTCCCGCTTGTATCAATCTTGGAATTTCTCCGCCAATACATGCGGACAATGCAATAAGCCCCTCACTATGTTTTGATAATAACTCTTCATCTATTCTGGGTCTGTAATAAAACCCCTCGGTATAGGCATAAGAACAAAGTTTTACAAGGTTAAAATAGCCTGTGCGGTTTTTTGCCAAAAGTATCAAATGGTAGTATTTATTTTCATGCTCCGAGCCTTTTTTTTCAAAGCGGGAGCCCGGGGAAACATAAACCTCGCAGCCAATTATGGGGTTTATCTCATTTTTTTTACATTCTCCAAGAAACTCCATACCACCGAACATATTGCCATGATCTGTCAATGCCAAATGGGTCATTCCAAGCTTTTTTGCCCTTTTTACAAGCGCGCCTACAGAAACCGCCGCATCGGCAAGAGAATAGTCGGAATGGACATGGAGATGGACAAAATTTGTCATTATTTTGATAATAACACAGACGAGTGTTTTAATCAATTATGAGAAAACAGCCTTGCCATTGCCCTCAAACCAAGCGATTTCTAACAGTTGAAGGGTTAAAGTAATTATGTTATTATAATCCAAAGGAGAAACAATGGAACTTTATAAAAACGGGAAAACTAAAGATATTTACAAGCAGGCAGACGGGAACTTTCTGCTTAGATTTAAAGATACGGTAACAGGTCATGCTCCCGGTTCTACTGATCCGGGCGGCAACAAGGTTGTAGGCTCACAGGAAGGTGTCGGCTCCGGCGCTTTAAAAATGACGGCTTATTATTTTGAACTTTTTAAAAAGAATAAAATTGCCACCCACTATGTCAGCTCGGACATTTCTAAAAATGAAATGGTTGTCCGCCCTGCTTCTCTCTTTGGGAAGGGATTGGAATTTGTAGTACGGTACAAAGCTGCCGGAAGTTTTATAAGAAGATTTGGCCTTTACAGCAAAGACGGTGACGAGCTCCCCGGTGTTTTTGAAATTACATTAAAAGACGATGAACACGACGACCCCCCCGTTACTCCCGAAATACTTTTTGTATTAAAACTTTTAACACCTGCCCAATACAAAAAAGTCTATAAAGATACTATAAAAATATGCGGTCTTATAAGGAAAGATTTAAAAAATAGAGGGCTTGAACTTATCGATATCAAAATTGAGTTTGGTTTGATCAATGGAAAAATTGCATTAATAGACGAAATAAGCGCAGGCAGTATGAGAGTTTATGAAAACGGCAAAAAACTTGACTACTTAGCGTTATCGAGTAAGTTTTAAAGTGTAAAAAATTATGGAAAATCTAAAACACCGTAAAGCGGAAATAACTCTAAAACTACAAAAACAAGACGGGTCTCCTGTCAGCAATCAGGAAGTTACAATAAAACAAAAAGCACATCAATTTTTATTTGGTGTTGGCGGATTTGAAGCTGTTGAGCTTGCAGGGGGAAAGCTCGGCATGCCGAGCACACCGGGCATACCGGGTGAGCCGCTTGATCCCGAGCGGGAAAAGTACCTTAGGGAAAAACTGGGCAAACTTTATTCCTGTAATAATTTTGCTACTCTGCCCTTTTACATTGGTCGCTATGAACCCGTCGAAGGAAAGCCCGATGAAGCACGGACAAAAGCGGGGGCAAACTGGCTAAAAGAACAAGGCATAGCGTTAAAAGGACACCCTCTTTGCTGGCATACCGTCTGCGCGGACTGGCTTATGAATTACGATAACGCAACAATTTTAAAAAAAGTTATCGAGCGGATTGAGCGCGATGTATCGGTCTTTGCCGGTCTTATTGATATGTGGGATGTAATTAACGAAGTTGTTATAATGCCTGTTTTTGATAAATACGACAACGCCGTTACAAGGATTTGCAAAGAGTACGGGCAGGTTCCTTTAGTTAAACAGGTTTTTGAAGCGGCAAAGAGAGCAAACCCAAATTCAATTTTACTTCTTAATGATTTTGATATGTCAAAAGATTATGAAATTTTAATCGAAAAATGTTTGGATGCAGGCATTCCTATCGATGTTATCGGGCTGCAATCGCATCAACATCAGGGGTACTGGGGTGCGGAAAAAGTGCATGATGTATTAAACCGATTTTCCCGTTTTGGACTGCCCTTGCACTTTACGGAAAACACAATTATCTCCGGCGACATTATGCCAAAACACATTGTTGACCTTAACGACTGGCAGGTTGAAGAATGGCCCACCACTCCCGAAGGTGAAGAACGGCAAAAACGCGAAATTATGGAAATGTACGAAATACTTTTTTCGCACCCAAAAGTGGAGGCAATTACAACATGGTCGGGCAGTGACAATGCATGGCTTCATGCTCCTGCAGGGTTCCTGCGGACTGACAACTCGGAAAAGCCTTCGTTTATTGCATTAAAAGACAAAATCAAAAATGAATGGAGCACAAATCTAACAGCCAAAACCAATGCTGACGGGAATATCAATTTTGAGGGTTTTAAGGGTGATTATGAAGTAGTTTATATGGGGAAAAAAATACCATTTAAATTAGACGGAAAGAATGATATAATATCTCTTAAAGGAGATTAAAATGGCTAATAAAGATTTAATCGAAAAAACCCTGCAAAAAGGAGAAGGCGTTTTTCGTCTTAATCCAAACTTTATTCCCCGTCCGTTTGGAGTTGAGGGAAGAAGACTAAGGCTTCACCCCGATGATTACTTCGCTTACGGATTGGAACGGGGCTCCATTAAAGAACGATGGATGGCTTCTACAAATATAGCCCAAAACGGACCGCTTGCAGGCCCTACAGAAGGACTTAGCTTTGTTGCTATAGATTACGCAAATGATGAAAAATTTTCTTTAAAAGAAGCGATTGAAATTTTAGGCGCCGAGATTATCGGAAAAGAATTAATGGATAAATACAAAGGCTTTCCGGTGTTTTCAAAATTTTATGATCTTAATACTCCCCTCTTTCACCATCTGCATTTGGATATGGAAGCGGCGGCAAGGGTCGGAAAGCTTGGAAAACCTGAGTGCTATTATTTTCCGCACCAATTCGCAAGCCACACAGGCGAAATGAACGCCACCTACTTTGGCTACGACCCCGACACAAAACCCGAAGAAGTTAAACAACGCCTGCGCGATTATAACAAGGGCGATACCCGTATAACGGAGCTTTCCCGCGCATGGCGTATAGAGCTTGGTTCCGGCTGGTATTCTCCGGCAGGTGTTATCCACGCTCCCGGCTCCGTAATGACTTACGAGCTTAACTGGAACGGAGATGTTAACTCCGTTCATGAAAATGTAGTTTCGGGCGTTACATATCCGCGCGAGTTTATGAACGGCGAATGCCCTGCGGATAAAAAAGACGACATTGATTATATTTTTAGCCTGCTTGATTGGGAAAAAAATACCGACCCCCACTACAAAAAACGATTTGGAAGGCCGCCTATTATAATAGAAAAAAATTCTGACTATGAAGAAAAATGGATTTCTTATGCCAATGAGGGTTACTTTAGCGCGAAAGAACTTTCGGTTAATCCCGGAAAAAGCGTTACAATAAAAGAACCTGCCGCATACAGCGTAATTTTTATTCAAGGTCACGGCAAGTTTGGAGCTTATCATTGTGAAGCGCCCGGTATGCTTCGCTTTGGACAGCAGAGTGCCGACGAATTTTTTGTGTCGGAAGATGCAGCCAAAAAAGGAATTGCAATTACAAATACAAGCCCTGTAGAACCGTTGGTATTAATTAAGGGATTTGGTCCTAATCATCCCGAAGCTCCAAAAAATAAGGAATAATATATGGCAGACAAAGACGGAAATAAAATAGAAAAGAATTATCATGTTGATGTACCTTTTAAAACGACGGGAAACTTTCATGTAAAGGGAGCGGCAAATCTTGACTGGGGAATGAAAAAACATTTAACAAATATTTTTCATCCCAAAAGCGGCAACACTGTAATGTTCGCTTTTGATCACGGTTATTTTATGGGTTCGGTGTCCGGTTTGGAAAGGCTGGATATTTTAATCCCGCAATTAATCGACCATGTTGATGTGCTTATGGCGACAAGGGGCGCTCTTCGTACCTGTGTTAAGCCAAACTTCAGAAAAGGTATCGCTCTTAGAGTGTCCGCAGGTTCATCAATGTTAAACGATGATTTAAGCCATGAGCTTATCTCTGTTGATATTGAAGAAGCTATACGAATGAACGCGGATTGTCTGGCGGTACAAACCTTTATTGGAGCGGCTGGCCAGCTTTCCAGCATTGAAAATCTTTCCAAAGTGATCAATGCCGGAGCCCGCTACTCTATTCCTACCTTGGGAGTAATTGCCGTCGGCAAAGATATGGAAAGAACGCCTCAGTATTTTAAACTGGCAACGCGCATTGTTGCGGAATTGGGAGCGCACATAATCAAAACATATTACTGCGACAATTTTGAGGAAATTGTTGCTGCCTGCCCCGTTCCAATTGTTGTCGCAGGAGGCAAAAAACTTACAGAAAAAGACGCGCTTACAATGGCGTATAAATCAATGCAGGGCGGCGCACGCGGATTGGACATGGGCAGAAATATTTTTCAAAGCCATCATCCTGTGGCAATGGCGGACGCTATCGGAAAGATTGTACACAATAAGTATAACGATAAGGAAGCGTGGGAATTTTTTAAAGAAAAAACCAATAACGGTAAAAAATGAATACTTACTTAATGGCAATTGATGCCGGAACAGGCAGTATCCGTGCGGTTATCTTTGACACTAACGGAAATCAAATCGGCTGTGTTCAAAAAGAATGGAAGCATAATGAAGACCCCCGATACCCCGGAAGCATGGACTTTGACTGGAATGTTAACTGGAAACTTGTCTGCTCTTGTATCAAGGGTGTGCTGGCGGATGCAAATGTTTCCCCTGCAAACATTGCCACCGTTTCTACAACTTGTATGCGCGAAGGTATCGTTCTTTATGACGCGGACGGCAATGAGCTTTGGGCATGTGCCAATGTTGATGCCCGTGCGAAAGATGAAGTGTGCGAGCTTTTAAGCATCGATCCTAATCTTGAAAAAGATTTATATTTAAAATCCGGGGAAACTTTCGCGCTTGGAGCGCTGCCCAGGCTTTTGTGGGTTAAAAACAAACTGCCCGATATTTACGCAAAAACCGCCCGTATGGGAATGATCAATGATTGGATCATCTTTAAGTTATCAGGCTTACTCGCTGTTGAACCTAGTAATGGCTCAACTACGGGCTTAATCGATCTAAAAAGCAGAAAATGGGATAAGGAAATCGCGCGCCGCTGCGGAATCCGTGATGATATTTTTCCTGAAATAATTGAGTGCGGTACTATTGCGGCGAAAGTTTCCGCTAAGGGCGCGCAAGATTCGGGGCTTGCCGAGGAAACTCCGCTTGTCGCAGGCGGCGGAGACTGCCAGCTTGGAACAATAGGTGTCGGCGTTGTAGAAGCAGGAGAAGCGGTTGTCTTTGGCGGCAGTTTTTGGCAATACGAGTTTAACACCGACAACAGCGCCTGCTCCCCCGATGCCAGGGTACGAGTTAACTGCCATGCTATAGAAAACCTGTGGCAATATGAGGCACTGGCTTTTAATCCCGGTCTTGTAATGCGCTGGTTTCGCGACGCTTTCTGCCATGAGGAAAAACACCTTGCCGAAAAAACAGCCCAAGACCCGTATTCAATTTTAGATAAAGAAGCTGAAAACATTCCAGCCGGATGTTACGGCATGATTTGTACATTTTCAGATATAATGAATTACATCAACTGGAAACACTCGGCTCCTGCTTTTATTAACTTTGAGCTTGATCCTTTAAGGTTCAACAAATTTACATTTTATAGGGCGATTATGGAAAATACCTGCCTTGTAACATTAGGACATCTTCAGCTTGTGGAATCCGCCGCCGGCAAACGCCCAAAAAAAATAATTTTTGCCGGGGGCGCGGCAAAGAGCAAACTTTGGCCGCAGATTCTTGCCGATGTGTTAGGTATTCCCGTGGAAGTACCCATTGTAAAAGAAGCAACCGCATTGGGAGCGGCAATAATGGCAGGCAAGGGAATAGGGCTGTATAACAGCATAAAAGAAGCCGCCCGTTCTTTGGTAAAGATTGAAAAAACATATTTACCAAATATGGAAAATTATGAAGAATATAACAAAGCATTCCAAAACTGGAAAAAGGCATATCCGCAAATGTTAAAACTAAGTGATGACAGGATAACAAAACATATGTGGATTGCCCCCGGTATTTAAACTAAAGGAGAAATTATGTTTATTGTTGATGAAAAAGATAAAGAGTATCGATTTGGGGATTCAGGTCCTAAATATTTAATGCAGGGCCCCCGTATGAACTTTGCGTTGGTGCAATTCAACGCAGGACAGGATTTTCAGGCGCATTACCATGAAGTAATGGAAGAAAATTTTTATATCCTTGAAGGAACTGTTACCATTGTGGTAGAAGGAACGCCGCATTTGCTGTCGCCCGGCCAGCTTATTCACATTGAGCCCGGAGAAGCCCACTATGTTATAAACAAGTCGGACTCTGTGGTTCGCATGATCGCAAGCCTGGCACCGTACAAAGACGGAGATAAGGTAGAAGTGGAAAACCCTAAAATATAAGGTATTGACATATTCTCCCAAAGATGGCAAGATAATACTATGAGACAAAACATTGCTCAAAACAGCCTAAAATACGCCTCTTTCTCGGCTGTAATGTTATACCCCCCCCCCCCCCCTCCCATTTTACCAGCAAGTTTGTTGCAAAATGTAGTACAGTTATTCATTTTAAAATTGTAGTATTCTGTGATTTGACGACCGAAACGTCGGCATCTGAAAAAACTGTACGACGTCACATCCCAGAATGTCCCCTCAAATCGAATGCTTGCTGTTGTACTGGGCGTTATTCGGAATATGTTTATTGGTCGGACGATGTTGGTATTGGTCTTGTGCTCTGGTAGTGCTGTAAATACTGAGAGAAATGTGTGCCAGAGGTAGTGGGGTCACGGACAGTGCGCGCTTGCGCCATCTTGAACGACAGCAGTGAAGTATACACGCATAACTTGGCCAGGTGTGAGTTTCTCGACCACGTGGGGATGACTGTTTTCTTATTCTGGACTGTGACGCGGTGTCGATTGGTACATAGTAGCGGGCGGTGTTGAGTTGCTGGCTGTGTGCGCCGTCCGCGTGACAGGGCACGGAGGTTCAGAGTCGCGGGTTGATGACATGGCGCAGAGGTACAAAATTGGCGGTTCGAACAGGTGACGTGTGATTTCAGATCTTCGCTCTTCAGGGGTGCAACAGAGAGTAGGTTGGTAGTTGTTTACCGACGTTTCGGAACATCCCGTCGATATCTTCTTCAAGGGTACTTCTTGAACCTTGAAGATGGTACCGATAAGTTGCCCCGAAACAGACTGGTAGTCACCGACGTTTCGGGACATACTGTCGGTCCCAGCTACAAGAGGGACAGCTTGACCCTTAAAGATGGGACCGATAGGTTGTCCCGAAACAGATTGGTATTTACCGACGTTTCGGGACATACTGTGGGTTCCATCTTCCAAGGGGACAGCTTGAACCTAGAAGATGATACTAATAGCTTGTCCCGAAGGTCTATAAATATAGGTCTTCGTTGCGTAACATCTCAGAAGAACCAAGATCCTGCAAGATTCAGGTTTATGGCCCCTTTCACGTGTGGTAAAACAGGCATTTCCTGCCCCCCTCGCATTTGGTGCCAAGATCAAAGTCCATGTAGCTAAAATGCCAACTGGATGCAACAGTTGATATTTATTGCAGATCTTATTGCTTGCTCAACATGTTTCGGGCACCACTATGCCCATCATCAGGAGCTCGAGAGTATTATACAGGGAACATAACCCTCAGCTCCACACCATAC